>Ga0190367_1000038_pt1 | contig 100048 bp, 127 predicted proteins | sample 4872181011_MG_FD_171838 | JGI IMG/M metagenome (GOLD analysis project Ga0190367, IMG submission 171838) | Hydrothermal vent microbial mat bacterial communities from Southern Trench, Guaymas Basin, Mexico - 4872-18-10-11_MG | ecosystem: Environmental > Aquatic > Marine > Hydrothermal vents >...
CCCTATTAAACCTACTCTCAGAATTAAACTCAGACACAGCAACTAAACTCATAACCCCTCCACAAGCAAAACAAGACACTCCATCAAATCCTCCCACTCCACAAACCTCCCTCAAAACAATAACTTAATTAAACAAGATCTCCACAATCCCCAAAAACAAGCAACTTCAAAAAACCTTAAAGAAGAAACCCCTAAAATTTAAAGAAACAAACCACAACTGAAAATACATTCAGACAATTATTCCTTAAGCACTAAATATCAGATAAAGAAGAAACATCAATGAAAACAAAAGAACCAACACCTCGGAGAACCCAACAGAAAAATGGTAGCGGGGGGAGGATTTGAACCTCCGACCTCGGGGTTATGAGCCCCGCGGGATCGGCCTTTCACCCGCCCTTTCACATTCAATAGGGCGGGTGAAAGCCTACCTGGCTGCCCCACCCCGCTATGGTATCTGATGCTTCGGCTGTATTTATGTTTTACTGTGATTATTTAAGAGAGTTTTAGAGTGTTTTGCGAACATGAAACTCATATTCAGCTTAAGGCAAATACTACTAAACAAAACCATTAGTAGGACACCACCGAATGCTTAGAGAGATGAAAAACAGAATACTAAGCTATTCATTACAAGCGTAGTTCTACCCTCCAATTACGAAAAATTCTCAACAATACATATTAAAGCACTCGAAAAGCTTACAGACGCATAATCACCCACACGACCCCTAATTAAAACACTATCAAAGAAAACAAGCATCCTATACTTATCCAAAACAGACACCGCTCCACTCAGCTCAACCCCCACTAAATCAGCTAAATCACCAACTAACAAACAACTACCAAATAACAAGGCTCAACCCTTCCCCCCACCACAACTCCCCTACCACACTTACTCCCAATAAACACGTAAAAACCCATCAACAACCAACTCCGACCCACCAGCAAACAAATCAACCCCCAAACAAACAGAAAAACTTATTTCCCCTAAGACAAGTTAAACAACGGGGCCGTAGTCTAGCTTGGACTAGGATGCCGGCCTGACCCCCAACAAGGGGGCGGGCCAAGGGCGCCGGTGAACCCGGGTTCAAATCCCGGCGGCCCCACCAGTAACAAAGATTAAATTCTTCTCCCACGAGTTTTAGATGGGTGAACTCGCCTGAGCTGACTGCTTGGGTGAGGGATCCCTGAGTAGTAAGGGGGATAGGCGAGACAGGGGCAGTGTTCAGTGCTGCGGTGTGGCCCTTCTCCTGGAGCCTGGGAGGTGGGGTGGTGACGGTTTTCGGATGACCCTTTTCCCCGACGGTTGGCGGGTGACGGGTTTTCTGCCTCCTTTGGCTTCGGGGGGATCTGGTGTTTCTGTTGATTTTTGTGGAGTTGTTTTGGTTGAATTTGTTCTGAGCGGGGTTTTGAAAAAGAGGAAAATCTAGAAAGTAGATTTTACTGGAATAGCTATGATGATTATTGAACTAATAGTGGAACAAAATGGATTCTGTGCCAAAACCAAGAAACATGCGACAACGGATTAGATGATGATTGCGATGGGAGCGTAGATGAAAGATGCGGAGGAGGAACGCCGCCATCTAAAGAATGTAGTCAAGATAGTGACTGTTGTAACGGAGAAAGAGTAGGATGGTACAGATGCAACAAAGAAGAAGGAAAATGTGAAAAAGCTGGGGAAGATCAAGGTGTGTATTGTTATCAGAACGATGATGACTGTAAAAACGCAGGAATAACATGCGATGACAAAGGATACCCAAACAGATACGCAAAATGTGATGAAAATCATGCATGCAAAAAATGCGGTCCTTGTCAATATAGCGATGATTGTGAGGATGATTTTTGCTGTGAATATGAAGTACCGGAATATGAAAAAGAGAATGGAGAATATCAGTGTGTTCCAAAAGGAACAATAATCGATTGGAAAGGAAAACACTACATCTGTGACCCACCTTTAATAAAACCGGGATTAAGGGAGCAGTCAAGCAAAAACCAAGCAATAGAATGGTTCAGCTTCCTACTTGATTTATCTAAGCTTTTTAGCTAACCTTCGCTATTAAGAACTTTACTCAACTTCTCTTCAGGGAAATAACCTCCTGAAAGCGATATTACTTTAATAAAGGGACCGTGATCTCTCCAATAATCCTCAGCTCTTGGATTTAAACTTGGATCATAGTCTTTAAGGAAGTTACTCAAGCTATACCAAAAACCAATAAGCTTACCATCTTTACCAACAACCATAGGCTCATCGTGAAATCCCTTGTGGCACGTAGGATAAGGAGCACGGTAAACAACAACACACCTATCTAACATAGCACCAATAATCTTCGAACAATAAGGACCAGCCTGCTCAGAAATATTAAGAACATGAGTAATAGCTAAAGCAGGAGGATAACCGTTAATGAGCAAAGCAGCAGGATCATGAATCTTATAGTATTCCTTAACCCACTTCCACTCCTTACCACAATTAACCCAAACATCATCAGGCTTAGGACCAGGCTTAATCCCAACCTTATACAACAAATCCTTCGTCTTCTTACTCTTCATCAACAAATCATAAATCTTAAAGAAATAGCCTTTCTCAAAATTATTGACTATGTACTCCAAAGCCTTTTTATAGTTCCTGCTGGAGAATGCTCTATAATCACTTTTTCCGCTTAAATCTATGTCCATTAAAGAATTATAAGGATAAAGACTTCTACAAGCAGCCTCGACAACTTTTTTATCAGCCCATTTAGCCAGTTTAGCTAAATCACCATTAACAAGCCTAACATCAATAGGAGTAAACTCTCCTTTAATTAATTTACCGTACCTCCATTTAGCGTAAGGTAAAATAGCTTTATTCCAAACATACTCTTTACCACCGATATCAATTATTTTATAGTAGTAGAATGTGTCTCCTACTTGTAGAATAAAGTAGTAGGCTTCCCAAGGATACTTATCGAATATTTCTGGGAAGAAGTAGTATGCGTCGCTTAAAGCACTAAAGCATATAGGCCTACTGTAATTCCAATCCATGTTTAAATGAGATGAAATAAATTTGGCTGCTTTAACAACACCACTATCAGAATAAAAGCCGTAATTAGAGCAGTTACCAATAAGCCAAGCAACCTGAACACAAGGCTCAACCCCAATCCCATCAACTAAATCCAATGCCCTAGACAAAACACTAACCCTATCCCTAACCCTAGCATCCCTATCAACCTGATCCAAAACAAGTAAAGCAAGCTTATTATCAGCATAAGGAGCAATTTTCTCAACGAGCTCAGGATAATTTTCGTAAACTGAAACAAGCCAAGAATTACTTTCAACAATTTTCTTTGCTTCATTCAAGCTAAAGTATTTTGAGAGTATTTCGAGAACTTTTTCTTCACTAGTTTTTTTGTAATTAAAGCTTTTTTCATAGCTAGCACTCTTACCCCATTTATCTATAGCGGTTAATTTGATTAAGATGTTTCCTTCATTTACGTTGCTTAATGCTTTGAGTAAGTATTTTCCTTCACTAAGTTTAACTAGAGTATAGTTTGCTGGCTTACTGTTGATGAGTAGGGTGATATTGAGTAGTGAGTATTCCTGGATTAAAGCAGTTAAATTAAGTTTTCCTAGGTAGGTGTTGTAGTTGATGTTGGATATTTTGGGGGGTTGTGCGTAGAGTTTTTTGAAGGTTGTAGTAGCGTTGTTTTGTGAGTAGTCTACTGCGGATACTGTTAGTTTGTAGTAGCCTTCTTGTTTGTTGTCGTATGGTAGGTTGATGGTTTTTGTTTTATCCCATTTTCCTTTATATAGTTTTATTATTGTTCCGTTAGGGTATTTGAAGTAAATTAATGTTTCTTTAACACCTTTATTATCTACTATAGTAATAGTAGCTTTACTGTCTACTATAGTTACTTTAATTGAAGGCTTACTAAAATCAAGTAAGAATACAGTAGATAGAATGGCTGTCAGCAAGATAACTGAAGTAAATATGAGTAGTTTTTGTCTGCTAGTTACTCTACCCACATTTATAGTAAGGCTGAAAGAAATAAGTATTTATTTTAGGAGGTCTCTGGGCTTGTGTTGAGATCTAGCCTGATATTGCTTCTGGTTTTGTATTACAGTTTTGATTGTTTGGTGGGGGAAGTAGGCTAATATTTCTTGTGGAAGTGTTTTTAGGTGGAGGAGTGGGGTGTATGAGGCATAGGTGGGTGTTTGTTTTGCTTATGGCTTACTATGTTCCACTGTTGTTCTTCTTGTTTCTTCTTGTGGCGTGGGTTTTCTTGTCTCGTAATATTCTGATATTTATTGCGAGGGGGTTGATAGTGGGTGTTCCGCTTGTTTTTGTTGCAGTTAAGTTTCCTTGAGTGTTTACTGCTGAATTTATTGCGAGTGATCCTGAGCCGAGTGGTGTGCTTCAGCACAGTGTTTTTCCGTGTAAGGTTCTCTGCTATCAGGTTTTGGAGAAGTATGGTCCTTTTAATCCGTCTCCGCTGCTGCCTTTAGTTAGGCGCCTTTATGTTGTGAAGAGAAGAGGTAATATCTATGTCTTGGTTGAGCTGCATGGATTCTTTAGTGTGTTGTTAGGGAGAAGGAAAGGAAGGTTAAGAGTGTTCTTGAGACAGTTTTTAGCTCGTGTAGAGTTGTTGAGTGCTGTGTGGGGACTCTTCGAGATAAGTTTAGGGAAGTGAAGCTTTTCCCCAAGGACTATGCTAAGAGAATGTTTTACTTCTACAAGATTCCTGGTCTCTCAGACTGTGTTGTGGTTGTCTCTAGGGATGGTATAGGAGTGTACTATTTTAGTGAAGGATTTTTCCCGAGGCATATGTTTAATCTTAAGCTGAAGTACGAGTTCAGTGAAGTACTTTTCGGCGCTTTGCTTGAGAAAGTTTTTGAGGGTAGTTATCCGAGCCAGACGCCTGATTCTGCTAGCAGTGGAGGAGGAACGGTTATTGGTAATAAGATGATTGGAGACGTTGTTACAGACGAGTGTATTTTCTTTAAGCCTAGGGGCCATGTTTTAATGGTTGGTAAGACTGGTTCGGGTAAGACTACTTTGCTCGCGAATCTCGTTGACTGCTATAAGAAAATGGGGTTTAATGTTGTCGTACTCGATAGCTTTGGTGAGCTGGCTAGTTTGGGTAGGGAAGTTGTTGCTGGTGTAGATTTCTTTGTTAATCCGTTTGACTTTATGGAGCCTGAAGAAGTACTAGACGTAATTGAGAAGGCTAGTGTTCTTTTCCTCGGAGAGCGGGGAATGTTTTCCTATATGGTTAGAGACGTTATTGTAAAGGCTCTCAATAGGATTGAGGGGAGTGTTTCTCTTGGAAAGCTTATCGGCGAGCTAGAGGAAATGAGGAGTAGTGAGACTAGAGAAGACATTAAGAGCGGCTGTGATGCGGCTATAAGGAGACTGAGGCTTTTCAAACACCCCGTTTTTGAGAAGACTTCTCGTCCAGACATGAAGGGGATTTTTGTTATTAATTTATCTAATATGAATTCTTCTGTGCGTTTCTTTTTCTCACATATATTGATGGAGCTTCTTTACCGTACGTGGGATCCACGGGAGCCACTGGTGCTGGCAGTCGATGAATTAATGCCTGTGGAATATGTTCGAGAAGACCGTGTACCCAGTATAGTTGAAGAAATCGCTAAATGCGCACGCAAACTAAACATTATTTTCATACTAGGAAACCAGGAGTATAGAACACTGCCGCTAGCAGTTAGGAATATGCCGGAGCACTTTTTTATTTAGGGCTATAGACGTCAAAGAGCTGGAGTATTTGTCGAAGCTTATTTCAGGTATTACGGGAAGAAACTATCAGGATGTATATAGAGAGCTGAGCATGCTTCGTGAAGGAGAGTGCTACTATATAACTAAAAACTATGCGACGAAAGTGAAGGTGAAGTATTATCCGTTGAAGTGTGTTGAAAGGAGGTCTGTAGTCGATGAGGAGAGACTTATAGCTGTGGCTCGTGAGCATAGGGTTAGTGTTGAGAGACTTAGGCGCGTGCTGACGTTAGTTTCTAAAGAAGATTTTCTTGAAGCCTTAAAGAGGAAAGACTACAGGTGGTTAGCTAGGTATAATTTGGCTCATGTGTCTAGAGGAAAGCTGAGCAGACTCGGCGAAGCTACTGCAGCCTACTATTCTATAGACGTCTCTCAAGTAAGCTAGGTGTTTAGAGAAATTTTTCATGATAGTTAAGCTACTATTGTATGAAACCTTATTCCTAGCCGACTTCTCTCTATCACTAACCTCAAATTTACTACCTAAACTATCTCCATTAGTATCTTTATTAAAGGGGTCGGTATGATGCTTATTAACTTCAATCCGATCAGATAGCCCGTCTCCATCGCTATCCTTGTGCTTGTTCCAACAATTTAAGCATAATAGCCTAAAGGACCAGCGCAATAAGTCCGCTAATTAAGTAGCCTTCGGTAATGGCGAGACCGTGAGTAAAACGGAACCTTTCTTATTTTTCAAATAAGAACTTAGAATTCTCCTCAGTTTTTCCTGATATTAGCTTGATGACGCTTTTCTCCAGCTTCTTAAGTAATCCTATGTATTAGGTTAGGAACAAGAAAGTATAAAGCTTAAACAATGGAACTATTAACAAATAATTAAATAGGCTACCTTAACGAATAGTCAGTTGAGTAACTGCAGTAAAATCACAACGCTTTTAAGCCAAAGGTTATCAGTTATACTTATGAAAAAGATTACGATTGAAGTGCCTGAAGAAGTTAGTGAAGAAGAAATTAAGCTAGTTTGTCGGATTCTTGCTGCTCGAAGGGAGATTTTAAGAGATATTTTAGAGGAATATGGATTGCTAAAGCTGCAAGAAGAGTCGCTTAAAGAATTCCTAGAGTCTGAGCCAGAACTATATAGTGAAGAAGATGTCAAAAGGTGACATAGTTCTAGTATACTTTCCTTTTACAGACCTTAAAGGCAGAAAACTTAGACCAGCACTAGTGCTCTACGAAGGTAAAAGAGACCTAGTTCTAGCATTCATCTCATCGAGACTCGAAAAATATGATCCTAAAACATCGGTAATCATAAGAAAGGAAGACCCAGGATTCGAGGAAACAGGGCTCAAAGTGTCGTCGATCATAAGGTTAGATAAAATAGCAACAATACACAAAAGCCTAATAGCAGGAAAAATAGGAACTCTTCCACAACACTTTAGAGAAAAAGTCAACAAGAAAATAAAAACTCTCCTTACAATCTAGCTTAACATGCAATTCATTAAGATCAAGAGCCTTGGAAATACCTTGGAGTAGACTTAATTAATGGAGAAATAGCCTTGGTTAGGGACATTATCGGAGTTCTGTCAGTCAAAAATGAACAACTTTTCTTAGGAGTATTTAAGAAAGTGCTATTAAAACGATCGAAAACTCGCTTAACGAGACTTCAACTTTTCTTAGGAGTATTTAGGAAAGAAGGCTACAGCTGCTTACTCGGTAAAAGGCTGATGAAATCACTGAAGAGATAATAACATCAACAGTATAAGACACTAGAGGTCAACGCTTTACGAACACAAGCTCTCCCTACCAAAACTCAAGTTACATTAGTAAACAAAAATGGCGGGCAGTCTTAGTCGATTCAGCCAACACATATAACTTAATCCCTGATTCTCGATGCTGCCAGGTTTTAGGGAAGTATGGTCCCCTTAATCCTTCTCCGCTGCTGTCTTCAGTTTTCTTAAATGCTGCTAGAGTACTAGTCTTTTTGTAGATTTCATTATAGCCTATTTCGAAGACTGTTAGTCCTGTCAGGAACATGATTAATGAGGCTATAATGAAAGCTATGAAGTCTGAATCCGTAATGGTTATTGCAGCGAACAGTGTTTTTCGCCAAGCTATATAAGTCTATGTATACGGGAGACAGCCATCACTAGTCCTCTAAGAGTAACCCGTCTGATGACTCCTAGACAGGCAATGAAGGGTCACCTGACCCCAAGCTAAAAGAGGGGTCTCCACGGCTTCTCTGCGACTAAACACTTTTCGTTAGTCAACTTCAGTCTGTTCACTATAATACGCACACCTTTACATGACTCTAAGAGCAGATAATCTATGAAAGGTGCTTTCTACAGCCTACGTATAATATCTCCACAAATTGACAGAAGTTTCAACAAGTAAATAACTTCACGGCAGTCAATAGATTCTGCATTACTGACTGGCATGAAAATCAGTAAACGTGTGGCAGTTGCCAAAGCACTCGAATGAATATGTGTAGTGCTTCATTGGATAAGTAGATAGAGATGGAGTCGAGAATGGTTGCTGTTTTAGCGATAATGGGGGTAGTTTTGTCAGCCTTTACTTTAGGACTAGTTTCTGCTTACTAGTGAAGGGCTTGGCTAGAATAAGAGAGAGATGGCAGGAGACTTAGTAATGGCTATAGTGCTGACAATAGTTTTCAGCCATTTCCTTTATCTTCAGCTCACTGATGAACCCGGTAGATACGGAAGTAAAGCTAATAGATTTTAGTCAATAACGACAGCCTGCTAGTAGACTAGTTCTGAGAGTAAGACCTAAGGCAAGTGTTCTATTTGAAGCTACTTTAATTCACTGAATTTAATTTGCAAGAGGAAGCTTTATTAGTTTGTTTTGTATCGGGGGTGTAGTATGGCGTATGTGGCGAAGACTCTGATGATAGGGAGGTGTAGGCGCTGCGGTAAGAAGGTTTACAAGGGTGATGACTACCTGTTTTGTGAGAACTGCAAGCTTATCCTGTGTATCGAGTGTAATAAGGAGGCTAGGGGCGTTTGTCCTGCTTGCCAGAGTGCACTTAAGTTAATGTAATTGATGTCAAGTGCCGCAAAGTACTACAACATAATCTCTAGTGTATATGATGAGCTTTACGGCGGAGAGCAGAGGAGAAAATACGAACTTTTATACCGCTTCCTAGGGAAAGGTCTTCTTCTAGACGCTGGCTGCGGTACAGGACTTTTATCAGAGTTTCTGGCGGAGAGAAAGCTGTGCTGTGAGTACATAGGCGTAGACGTGTCCATCGGAATGATACAAGTAGCTAGAAGAAAGGGGCGGCGAGGGAGCTTTATTGTCGGATGTGTTGAGTATCTACCATTCAGACGCTGTGTCTTCGACTATGTGGTCGCAGTAACGCTTGTCCAGAACTTACTAGACATAGGAGTTTTCATTAAAGAAGCTGTAAGAGTTCTTAGGAAAGGTGGAGTGCTTATAGTAACTGTTTTACTCAAGAAAAGGGATCTAGTAAACGATGTCTTAGACGCGGCTTTTCATAACGGACTCAGATTGATGTGCTGTATCTGGGCGCCGCGGTCAGCTGACGAAATTTTAGTGTTCGTAAAGTAGTTAAACCACGAGGATAAATAGCAAGTGATGGAAGGAGAACCTGAGGTTAATGTTTTTAAGCATGAAGAAGACTTCGTTAGTTTTCTCAAGTCTTCGATAGCTAGGGAAATGGCTATAGTTGTTCTTGGACTCTGTAGCGTTGACTACAGGGGTCGCGCTCAGTCTAGGCTCGGTGAGGGCATTCACGTGGTTCTAGTGAAGTCGGATGGTGCTGTTCTTGTACACGGACCGGAGGGCTACGAGCCAATAAACTATCAGCCTAAGACAACGAGCTTAACCGTATTTAGAGATGGCGAAAAAATAGTATTAAGAGCTGTCAGAACCAGACCCTACGAGGAACTCAAGATAATTTTCACAAAAATCTACAGTGCTATAGCCTTTAAGACGCACTTTAGACCCGAGTTCATAATGTACGGCAGAGAAGAAGACTTGAGGAGAGCTGTCGTCAGAAATCCTGCTCTAGTTGAAGAAGGGCTCAGAGTCGTTGAGATAGAGAGGAAAGTAAGGCCCGGTTTCATCGACTTGCTCTGCGTCGACAAAGAAGGGAAGCTTGTTGTAATAGAGTTTAAGAGAGAAGAAGCAGGTATTAGTGCTGTTAGACAGCTCTATGAGTATGTTAAGGCACTGAGCAGTGAGCTAGGGCGCCCTGTTAGGGGTATCTTGGCGGCACCTAGAATTTCTAGGGACGCTAGATCTCTTTTAACCACTTTAGGTCTCGAATATAGGCGTCTCGATTTGCGTAAGTGCATGAGATACATGACTATTACCGGGCTGGAGAAGTTTATTAGGAAGTGAGATAAGACTATTACATGACACGTCTTCAAGTGGCTTTAGATCTTACTTCTCTCGAAGAGGCTATTCGAGTGGCCCGTCTTTCGGCTGAAGCAGGTGTTCACATTCTAGAGGCGGGGACTCCTTTAATTAAATCAGAGGGTATATGCACAGTAAAAAAGTTGAAAGAGCTATTTCCCGATAAGACTGTGTGTGCTGATATGAAGACTATGGATGCTGGTCGGCTTGAGGCAGAGCTAGCCGTAAGTGCTGGAGCCGATATTGTAACTGTGATGGCTCTCGCCGCTGACGAAACAATAGAAGAGGTTTGTAGTGCTGCTCATAGCGGTGGAGCGAAGGTAATGGTTGATCTAATGAATGTATCTGACATATTGAGAAGAGCAGAGCAGGTACGTGATCTTGGGGCAGACTATTTGTGTCTGCATGTCGGAGTAGATGTACAGAAGAAGAGGGGAATTACTGCGGAGGACTTGGCTAAAGAAGTGAAATCCTTAGTGAAATCTGGGTTTAAAGTAGCTGTAGCAGGGGGTATCAACAAAGAAACTGCCAGAGTATATTCTGAGCTAAATGTAGAGATAATTATCGTTGGTAAAGCTATAGTAGCTTCTCCTGACCCAGCAAAAGCTACTAGAGAAATTCTCCAGGCAATGTACTGCCGTTAAGGACAGTCTGCTATTAGCTGTTTTCTAAGACCTCTCAGAGAGTAGAGTATATAAAAGCCGGCATGTATTGTAGTGAAGACACTTACTCTGTTTGCGGGACATGATTATGAAGATGAGTGATTTGAGTAAGATTATAACTAGTGTTGTTCAAGGAAAGAAGCTAAATCATAGGAGAATGGTAGTTATAACAGGTGATAATGACGTCAAAATCATATCAGCGTGTGCTAACTTGGTTAAGAGCTATAGTGAGTTTGTGAGAAAGAATCCTCGTATTCTTTATACCTATCAGATATTCTACGAGGATGGAATATATAGGAGAAATCTGTTTAAGAAAGAGCTCGGGTCGCTTTTCGAAGTAGATTACGTTCCCTATCATGAGAGCCAGCAGGTACTTGGAGCTACTTATGACATAGCTGTACTAGATCTTATAAACGATTTGAGGCCAAATGACCTAGGAAGGCTTACCGGGATTATAGCTGGAGGCGGTCTGCTCATCTTACTGACTCCTCGCTTTGAGGAGTGGGATAAGATAATTACGAGGTTTCAGGAGAATCTGCTCACGCCACAGTATGGAGTAGATAAACTACGCCACATTTTTGTTAAACGGTTTATACAGAAGCTCTTTGTTCACAAGGGAATAACTATCTATGACGCTGACCGCGAGAAGTTTCTAAAGGAGCCTGAGATACTCGAAAAACTCCCTGAGCAGGAAAAACGAGAGCTCCTACTTCCTGAAAAAGCTCTTTTCCCCCTTAAGGTATACTCTCTCGCGCTGACTCAAGACCAAGTAGAAGTACTGCATCTCTTGGAACTCCTCTACGAGAGACCTAAAGGCAAGCTCGCGATAGTAATCACTGCTGACCGAGGTAGAGGGAAGTCCTGTGCTCTTGGAATAGGATTGGCTGCGCTGGCACACAAGCTAAGGAGACGTAAGGGTAGGGCTAGGATTCTAGTTACGGCTCCCAGCGAGATGAACGTGCAGTCTCTCTTTGAGTTAGCTCAGAAGACTCTAGAGGTCCTTAAGCACTCTGTTGAAGTAGAGAAGAAAGGAGACCTTAAGGTTGCTCTTAAAGCTAAAGGTATAGACATAGAATACTACAAGCCTCTAGACTGTATAGGCAGGTCAGCTGATATAATTGCAGTAGACGAGGCTGCCGGGCTTCAGGTACCAATGTTGTACAAGATCCACAGAACCTTCAGCAGGGCTGTATTTTCGTCAACTATTCACGGATACGAGGGTGCTGGAAGAGGCTTTTCTGTGAGATTTCTAGGAGCTCTTAGAGAGGATCCTGAGACTACTATTTACGAGTATGAAATGCATGAGCCTATAAGGTATGCTGAGAATGATCCCATCGAGATATGGTCTTTCGACACACTGATGTTAGACGCGGAGCCTGCTAGCCTAGACAAAGATGACCTTGAAGATATTGCTGAAGGACGGATTGAGTACTATAAGCCCGACATATACAAGTTCTTCTTAGAGCAAGAAAATGAAGCTAAGCAGTTCATAGGTATTTACATAATGGCTCATTACAGGAATAACTGCGATGACCTAGGCATGATAATGGATGCTCCTCACCACACTATCAGAGCACTCCGTACTACAAGAGGAAAAATTTTAACAGCGGTAGAGCTGGCAGAGGAAGGTAGTATACCTGATACACTGATACCCGAGCTCATTAAGGGTGGATGGATCGCAGGCAATATAATTCCTGATAGACTCCTTAAGCACTATAAGTTGATCGAATTTGCTAAGCTGACTGGCTGGAGAATAGTGAGAATAGCTACTCACCCCCAAGTGATGAGGAAAGGCCTTGGCTCTAGGGCTCTGAGCGAAATATGTAGAGAGGCTGTTGAACGAGGATACGATTGGGTGGGCGCTGGCTTTGGAGTCAACGAGCCTCTCTTGAGGTTCTGGATCAGAAATCACTTTATACCTGTGCACATAAGCCCTGACAGAAATCCTGTTAGCGGAGAATACACAGTAATAGTGGTCAGACCTCTTACAGAGACCGCTGAAGAACAGATAAGTATAGCGAACAGAGAATTTAGGCTCAAGCTAATTAACTCTTTGTGCGAACCTTATCATGATTTAGAGCCAAAGATAGCTTTAATGCTTATTAAAAGCACTAAAGCACCTGTATTCGAGGACTACAGTCCCGCTTTATCAGATATACAGAAGCATAGAATCAAGACTTATGCTGAAGGCTACATGACCCTCGAGAACTGTATGGACTGTGCTTTCGAGATGGCTAAAACTTACTTCTATAATGTTCCCAAGAATATTCCAGAGTTAGCGGAAGATGAAGAGCTTCTGCTTATTACGAGGATTCTGCAGGCTAAGAGCTGGCGGCTAACTTGCGAAGAACTAGGCTTAGCTCCACCATTTGTTATGACTAAGATCAGAGAGATCATTGGAAAGTTAGTCGAGTACTACCTTTAGTCGTTTTTCCTTAACTGTTCTAGGTGGACCATCCGTTTTTGTCTGAAAAATAACTATCTTTGCTATTCTCAAAGAATCTTCCGCTATAGTGTCTTCAATATTTCTGACGATTAGTATTCGCTGTTTCTCGGCTGTCACAAGCTATAATACTTATTTGAGCACAAAACTCTGTGCCGAGAGAACTCTGAAACTATTTCACCAAGACCTATACTTCTTTTTAGCTCTTATATCTCTAATAATTTTACATAGCTGTTTTAGGAGCGCGTTTTTCTTTAAGCTGTTTTTCTTAACCTTTACTCTACCTCGGCTGCTCCACCAGGCTCTAGGATACTTTTTGTCTTCTTCAATATCATACTCGAGTCCGAGAATTTGAAGCGCCTCGGCTATTTCCTTTGGTGACGGATTCTTTACTGCTAGTGATAAAGGAACTCTTCTACCCTCACTTCTAGATTTTGTAGAATCAAGATACTCGGCCCAAATTATGATATAATCTTTCTGCCTCAAGATAGATACCTAGGTTAAGTTTCTTCCAGTAGAATCGCGTTAAGAACTCCGTCTTGACCCGGTCTTGAGGTAACGAGAGCCTCACCTAACTCTGTGCTTATGATACAGCCCTTTGTTATGATCTGCCTTCTAGCATACTGTCTGTTAGCGGGGTTTTTCACTACCTTCAATATTCTCGCCTTCTGGCATACACCTTTAGATGGAATAAAGACATTCGCGTAGGCTACTTTCTTTAATCGAAGCTTGAAATTGCCTCCTCTAACTCTAATTTTCTTGACTATGTTTTCTTCTCCTAGAGTCGTCAGAGTAGGTGGTCTCCCCATATGGCATTTTCGCTTTACTTTACGGTGAGGTCTCTTCATGCCTCCAGTAGGCTTTCTGAGATCATTTCCCTGATAGATGCCCATGAGTCACACCCCGACTGGCGTACTTTCATACAGTATCTCTTTTAAATATTTTATGCGTAATACTGAGTGCAATCAGTTAATGTCTAGACAGAAAGGAATATTAGAGGCTATTGGAAAATCTTATATATCAAAGAGGGGGTCCGATGAGGAGACTGGGAAAAGTTCTGAAAATCTCTTTGAATAAATATCTTCTTGTAAGGGCTGATTTTGCTCCGAGGGAAGGGGCCTATGTCTATGATAAGCGGATGAGGAAAATAGGCTCCGTGTACGATATTATCGGTCCTGTCTCGAGACCATATGTAGTTGTGGTGCCGCAGATGTCTGACTTTAAGTCACTTCTTTTTTCAGATGTGTATGTCAAACCACATGATTTTTTGAGAAGGAGAAGGCGTAGGTGAAATAATGGTTAGTGAAGAAGTCTGTCTGGATAGGAGAGAGGGAGAAATCATTTGTCCGTACTGTGGGAGCAGAAAAATCGTGAGAGACTATGAGAGAGCTGAGATCACGTGTGCTGTCTGCGGAATGGTTATTGCTGATCATTTGATTGATCAGGGGCCTGAGTGGAGAGCGTTTAATGAGGAACAGAGAGCTAGACGCGCTAGAACTGGGTCTCCTATAAGCATTCTTAAACCTGATAAGGGGCTCACTACGGATATCGATTGGAGGAATAAAGATAGTAGTGGCAGATCTCTTAACTTAAATAGGCGTATTCAGGCTTTGAGGTTTAGGCTCTGGCAACAGAGGATTAGGGCTAAAGATTCTCTTGAAAGAAATCTTCAACAGGCTCTTAATGAGATAAAGAGACTTGGCTCTAACATGAATATTCCCCCTAGCGTTCAGGAAACAGCAGCTATGATCTACAGGAGAGCTCTTGAGAAAGGATACATCAGAGGAAGATCTATAGACAGTATGGCCGCCGCGTGCCTCTACATCGCTGTCAGGATACATGGATTACCCCGTAGTCTCGACGAAATAGCGTCTGAGTCTAGAGCTAATAAAAAGGAGATAGGTAGGAGCTACCGTTTGTTGGTTAAAACAGATATAGTTAAGGTTCCCCCCATAACTATTGAGAATTATATACCTACGCTTATTAGAAGACTGCACTTACCGTCAGAGATAGGGAGAAAAGCTACTGAAATACTTAAGGTCGCAACGATGGCAGGACTTACCAGCGGGAAGGGACCTAAGGGGCTCGCTGCCGCAGCGGTGTACTTGGCTAGCGTCATGTTGAACTGCAAGAAAACACAGAGAGAAATAGCGCAAGCAGCAGGAGTTACCGAAGTCACTATTAGAAATAGGTTTAAAGAGCTTATGGAGAAGCTAGAGTTTGTGCTGAAAGTATAGACTATGAGATCAAAGCTAGACCCTCTAGAGAGAGAAATACTTGAGCATCTGCTTAAGAAGGGAGACAAAGGTATAACGCAAGAGGAGCTACTCCCTCTGCTCAATGTTGATAAGAGAAGTTGTTCTAGAGCACTACTAAGGCTCGAGAAAAAGGGATTTATTGAAAGACGTAGGGCAGTAGTTAAAGGCAAGAAAACTTATGTTATTAAGCCAGTACTACTTGAGAAAAAACTCCTTGAATTATATAATGCTGTTAGACAGATCCCGTGTTTCCGCTGTCCTTACCTCTTCTCCTGCGCCGAAGGTGGAGATCCCTCGCCGGAGAAATGTAGAATTCTACTATCTTTCTTAAAGGGTGTTAGAAGTGAGCTTGCAAAAAATTAGATGTTTTATAGCTGTTGACATAGATGACCCTGTCATAGTAGATAGGATAGTGAGTATTCAGTATAGGCTCTCTGGAACAGGAGTTCGTATGAAGCTCGTTGAGAAAAATAACCTCCATATAACGCTGAGATTTCTGGGAGAGATATCGAGACCCCTCCTCGAAAAGGTCATAGATATAATTAAAACGGTATCTTTTAATAGTTTTCAAATAAAGCTTCAAAACATAGGGTGCTTTCCAACACCATCGAGGCCGAGAGTTATATGGATTGGAGTCACTGAAGGAGAAGAGAAGCTAAGAGAAATTCACAATGAATTAGAAAGTAAGCTTAGGAAACTAGGATTTCCTAAGGAAAAAGAGAGATTTGTAGCCCACTTAACTATAGCTAGAGTAAAAAGCTTTAGTCAAGTGAGTAGACTTATCCAAGTACTAAATGAGTTGCGGGATATCGAAATCGGAGAGTTCACAGTGAACTGTATAAGGGTCAAGAAAAGCACTCTGACACCTAAGGGCCCCATATATTCAACACTATACGAACAAAAAGCTACTAAATAAAAACATATGAGATAAAAAACTACGATAAAGTAACTATGAGTAATACCAAAAACTCATATATTTTTTAACCAATTCGACTAAATCTGAAAATTCTTTATCCTATTTTCCCCAATGACGCAGTTATTAGAGACTAATTCAAATTTTTAACTTAAGTACTAATAAGATTGCTATTTTATCAGCTTGAATAACAGGGATAGTCTTCTCATTAACCATAAGAGTTATCATTATCTTTTTAACTCATATACTCGACACTATATGAGCAAAGAGATAATGAACGAGATCATCGCGTCTGTACTGCACAGGATAAAGCCTTCTCAAGAAGATTATGACGAAATAAATAGTATATGTGAAAAATTCATATCTTCTTTAACTAAAAAGGCTGCTGAAAGAAATATTAAAGGGATAGAAGTAAGAACAGTAGGTTCCATAGCAAAAGACACGTGGCTTAAGGATGACCGAGACATAGACATATTTGTACTTTTCCCTAAGTCCTGCAGCATAGATACTGTAAGGAGACTTGGCTTTGAGTTAGCTAAAGAGACAGCACTAGAGATTGCTGGTAGTTTCTCATCTGAATATGCCGAACATCCTTATGTTTCAGTTAGCTACAGAGGATTTAAGGTAGAAATAGTTCCCTGCTATAAAATAGCGCCTGGAGAAAAGCCGATAACTGCTGTAGATAGAACCCCCTTGCACACAGAATACATCAATAAGAAGTTATCAAGTAGCCAAAAAGATCAAGTTAGAATACTCAAGAAGTTTCTTAAGGGAATAGGAGTCTACGGCGCAGAAATCAGGATCAAAGGCTTTTCAGGCTACTTGACTGAACTATTGATTGCTAACTACGGAACTTTTCTAAATGTTCTCAAGGCAGTTATCTCGTGGAAACCCTACAAAACTATAATCGACGTAGAAGGAAAGCTAAGCGAAGAGCAAAAGAAGAAATATTTGAAAAAATTCTCTTCACCCCTCATCGTCGTAGACCCCGTAGACCCTGAGAGAAACGCTGCTTCTGCCGTCTCGATAGACGCGCTGGCCGAGCTCAGATATGCTGCCCAAATGTTCCTGCTTAAACCATCACTAGACTTCTTTTTCCCGAAGGAATCCGAAGTGAGCCTAGAGGAGATCAGAAAAATAGTGAAAGAAAGAGGAACAGATCTTATCGCATTAGAAACACTTTATCCAAAACTCCCTGAAGACATCTTCTGGGGGGAAGCCTACAAGTCTCTTAAGAGACTATGTAATCTTCTCAGATGCTTCGACTTTAATGTAATAAACTCTGGCGTATGGACAGATGAGAAAAACCGCTTAATCTTTATACTAGAGCTTGAGGCAAGCGTTCTCCCTCCTGTTAAAAAACATAAAGGCCCCCCTGTAGGCTCGATGAATGAGCAAGATTTTCTGTTCAAGCATTTGAACAATCCAAGAGACCTATCACGCCCGTTCTCTGAAAATGGAGTATGGTATGTATTTTTCCGTAGAAAATATACTTCTGCAGAAACCTTACTGAAGGAAAGAGCACTCTCTTGTGGTTTAAGTAAACACATAAGAGGAGCTATGTCTAAGAAAATGAGGATACTGAGTACATCAGACATACTAGATATAGCTGACCATAGTGTCGTCTTCAGACAGTTTTTATATAAGTGGCTTACTAAGCATAGACCATGGATTTATGTTAGTCAAAGTCTCGAAAGAAAATAAACTCCTCTTAGAGGACATATTATGCTATCCTAAATACTTAAGTTCACCTGAAGTATTTGAAAAAAGAGTAAAAGAACTACTAAGCTTAAAGATAGAGTATATTTTTTTGAGCGGAAAAACTCAGGTAGGCAGGCTCAGAGTTCTAGGCAAAGGTTGCACGTCAATTGTAGTCTTAGCCCTCTACAAGAAAAAACTATGTACCTTGAAAATAAGGCGTCTCGACGCTAATAGACCAAGTATGCTAAACGAAGCACGCAATTTAAGGATAGTAAACGCGCTTAATATAGGGCCCCGTCTACTTAAAGAGTCACATGATTTTCTGCTCTTAAAATACATTAACGGTCTTGAGATATTCGAATGGTCTGCTCACTGTACATCAGCTAAAGTATTTAGAAAAGTTCTCAGCTCACTCCTGAAACAATGCTATCTCCTAGACATACATAGCATATACCACGCAGAACTCTCTAACCTAAAGGACCACGTAATAATCGACGCTGAAGCTTCAAGACCAATAATAATCGACTTTGAGACAGTTAGTCTCAATTCTAGAAGAAAGGTTTTGCCAGCTGTAATTCAGAACTTCATTTATCGAAGATGCCTACTAAGAGAAAAATTCATCGATTTAATAGGAGAAGTAGACACTCAACTACTCATGCAAAAACTCAGAAAATACAAAAAGTTTCCTAGAGAAACCTTTAAAGAAATTTACAAAATTATCCTAAATTAACTTCTGCCAATTTTACAGAAATCGAGAGAGCTGAACATTTAGCTGGTATAAGTAGACCGCTCAGAAAGGAATATATTTTTTCTAAGAGATTGTTGCAGGGGACCGCTCAATGGTCAGAGTTAATGGATATTATGTTCCAGACGACTACTATGTATGGAAAAAAGGACATACCTGGGCTAAAATCGAGGAAAACGGTCTAGTGAGAGTAGGTATAACAGATGTAGGGGCTAAGGCTGCGGGAAAGATAATACTTATAAAGATTAAACCAAAAGGCTCTAAGGTAGTTCAAGGAAAGCCTCTGGCTATGGCTGAGAGCGCCAAGTGGGTAGGTAAAGTAGAGTCTCCAGTCTCGGGCACAATAGAGGAAGTGAACGAAAATGTAGTTAGAAACCCCTCATTATTGTCAACTGACCCTTACGGTGACGGCTGGATTGCCTTAATAAGGCCATCTAACTTATCTGAGGATTTAAAGAAGCTTGTTAAAGGCTCTGATATAGCTGGGTGGTATAAGGAAGAAATCAAGAGACTATTAGGGTGAATTCTGTGAGAGAGCGTTACGTGTGCTTAGACTGCAAGAAACGAAAAAGAGGAGGATACTTCAGTTTAAGAGAGGCGGCAGATGAAGTAAAATGCCCATATTGTGGAAGTACAAGAGTAAAGAAACTTAGCTGAAAGTTTAAATAATAGTTAATAGTCTTAAGGGAGAAACGAGGTGGCTACAATGGGGCGCACTAAAATAGTAGGACCAGCTGGAAGATTCGGCGCTAGATATGGTGCGACACTTAGAAAAAGAGTAGCACTCATAGAGAGAAAGATGAAAAGTAAGCATAGATGCCCCTTCTGCTACTCACTCGTAAAAATGAAAAGACTGAGTATAGGAGTATGGCAGTGCCCTAAGTGTGAAAAAATATTCGCGGGCGGAGCCTGGGTCCCTAAAACAGTTGTAGGAAAAACTCTTGCACCAGAGGAAGAAAAACTAGCTAAAGGTAGGATTGTCCCTGGAACAAGACCTAAAGAAGAATAAATGGGCATACTCATCACAAGCAGTAGGAGACCTAATCCTAGGCTACGCACTTTTTGCAAAGACTTAGCAAGAGTGCTACCTGATGCTATAAAAGTTAATAGAGGCAAAATGAGTATTGAAGAGGTAGCGCTCAAAGCGTATCAACTGAAGATAGACCATGTAGTGATAGTAGGTAAGGGTCGAGGAGGTAATCCTGGAAGACTAATATTCATTAAGGTCTACGAAGATAGATATGAAGTATTACCTCTCATAATAGGTATTCACGGAGTCACGCTTATACGCGAAATACCCGAAGCAAGTATACCTACCACTGTAAAAACAGCAGTCATAGCCATAAAAAGCGAGTGCCTTAAAGTAGGTGAAAGTCTCTCAGATAGCTTAGGGCTACCCTTCATTGAAGTAAGCAGGCTTCAAGACACTCAAGGTCTATCTGACATAATTCTCTGGATAGACAGCTTAAAGCAAGGCTACGTATTTAAGTTCATTAACGGTTTATCTCTAAAGCTAAGCGGCCCTATAATTCGCGTAAACAAGGTGGTCTATAAATGCCCTCTCACACTGCAGTAATTCGCATAGCCTTTCAGGATAGAAAGCTAGCCTCAACTCTATATAAAGCAATAGCTCCTGACGCCGAAGAAAGAGAAGTAACACCTAAAGGCACTGTTCATGTAAGTCTAGCAGAAGATACTCTAGTGATTTTAATTAAGGCTAAAGACCTCGCAGGTCTAAGAGCAATGATTAACAGCTATCTCAGAAACCTCATGGCCGCAAAAAAGAGCCTAGATTCTCTTCTTTCGCCTCAGGGTTAAGGAATTCCTGGTGTCTGAGACTACATCGAGCTCTCCTTTAGACTTAGAGCTAGTCGTGAGAGCGAGAGTTTTTTAAGAAGCTAGTTTACTAATTTTCCGTATGAGTGAAGGAATACCTCCAGGTTTGCAGGCGCAGATGGCTAGACTTCAACAACTTCAAGAAGAGCTTCAGCGAGTTCTACTTAGAAAAGAACAGTGGAGGATCCTTATACTTGAAATAGATCGAGCTCTAAAAGAGCTAGAAAAAGTATCCGAGGACACCCCTGTCTACAAGATCTCAGGACCCCTTATGATTAAATGGAGTAAGGAGGAAGCTGTTAAGGAATTGAAAGAAAGAAGAGAGGATGCCGAACTTCACGTAAAGACTTTAGACCGTCAAGAAAGTCTAATAAGAAAGCAGATAGAAGATCTGAGAAAAAGAATTTCAAGTCAGCTAACTTCGCTTAAACAAGGATCTGCATGAAACTTTCAGAAGAATTCAGAGAAAAACTCCTTAACAAAGTTGCAGACACTGTATATAGGTTCATATATTCGAAGGTAAAACACCCCGAAGATATTTTAGATATAATCATTGAAGTTGATTTTTCGGAAGATAGTGAATTCACAATTGATGTTTATGTAGACGTAAATCCCTTCTCTAAAATAGACCCTAAAGAATTAGCTGAAGCTGCAGCAGAAGAGGGGCTGAAGGTCGCAGAACATGAACTCCTCAAGTATAAAAAGTCTGAAGTCGCTACTAGACAATAAGAGAGTACTTATTACTTGTCATAGAAACGCCGACTTAGATGCTGCTGCTAGTGTAGTAGGTTTTTCATCAATGTTGGACAGGGCTCCTTCCGAGACAATAATAGTTTTTCCTGAAGGACTAAGCAGACTCTCTAAGAAGTTTTTGTCATGTCTAGACATTGATGTAGATTATCTGTGCGATGCCACTAATGTAGGAGACATAGATTATTTAGTGCTGCTTGACACAAACTCTCTTTCACAACTTTCAGAAAAGCTCGTAGAAATAGCGAGAAAAACAAAAATAGTAATTATAGATCATCATCTATGGCGCAGAAAATACCCTGAAAACACTGTCATAGCTATAGTTGATAAAACTTATCTTTCAACGTCAAGCATAGTGTATGATTTAGCGAAGAAAGAAGGACATAAGTTTAACAAAAATATTCTCACACTCCTTCTAGGAGGAATACTATATGATACAAAGAGGCTCTCTTTACTAAACTCTAAAGTGCTACGACTCGTGGCCAATATATTAGACGAGGGCGGCGACTATGCCACCGCTTCTAGGTTACTAAGGCATGAAATGGATATATCAGAAAAAATAGCTCGCTTTAAGGCGTCCCAAAGAGTAAAAGTGTATAGAATTGGAGACTTACTTATAGCAGCGACCAGAGTCGATGCATTCGAAGCTTCAGTAGCCCGATTGTTCTTAGAAATGGGTGCAGATGTAGCAGTAGTAGTCAGTCAACAAAAGAGAGGCAAGGTCCGAGTAATCGCGAGAAGTTCTCCCGAGTTCTTTAAGAGAACAAAAATCAGTTTAGGCTCACACATAATGCCAGTAATCGGTGAGATAATCCAGGGAGAAGGAGGAGGACACGATACAGCAGGAGGCGCTCAGGGGGTATATGACGCAGATAGGCTAGTAGAACTTGTCGTCAAAATAATCGTGGAAAAAATCGTGGGACAGCAGATAGATCTGAAAATTATCGAAGTCAAGTAATCAAAGCTCTTATAAACACTTGCACTCTATTTTTAACATGGACATGGACTACAAGAAATTCAAGAAACTCTTCCCTCATCTAGCAGAGGAGATATCAAGAAAAGAAATGTGTATTTCCATCAGCGGCGTCAGATGGCACGAGGAAGAAGAGGAAGACGAGCTCCGAAATCCAGGAGTGATCTCTTTCATCAGAAGATGCCGAACAGAGAAAGAAGCACTAGAAGTTATCGAGTGGATGGAGAAAAGAGGAGAAATTTCAAAAGAGTACGCAGACGACCTTAGGAAACAGCTCAAGACTAGGGGCTTAAGGTCTTTCGGACCTTTCAAGGAAGACGGATACTATTTCAAAAAATACTACTTCAAGCAGCGGAGGACGCTTGAGTAGCCTTTAAGGGAGGAGCCTTTAAAGGTATCTCGAAGGTAGGTGTCAGAACCTTTATCTTCCTCACTTCACATTTGCGGAGAGGATATATCTTCTTAGCTCTGTTGAATATCTCCGCTGAGATTTTTCCGAGCACGGCCTCCTGAATAAAAGCGTCGAAGTCTAGTTTGGAGGCAAACTCCTCTACGACCTCTTTCATCATCTTCCTTATAGCCTTCTTTTGCGAAGTCTTGGCTCTATGAAGAGTGATGGCCATAACCATTACTCTCAAGTGGACTCCGTCCTTTGTATATACGTCGAATATTCCATCTACTTTAGAGGATCCTCTTCTAACAAGACTCCTTATGTAGTCTCTTGTTAATTCAAAGCCTTTGAACTGGGTATGAGCTCTGTCGCCATCAACTTTTACGATTTGAAACTTTAGCTTGTAAGGTAGTTGAGTGATATCCTTAGTCAGGTCAAAGAGACTTACTTCAATAGTTCTTCTGAGAAGGTGTTTATCAGTTAAAGCAGGTACTAAGCCCAGTTCAGCGTAACCGAAGGCGCTTGACGCATATACGGTATACCATTTCTTCATACTCCACTTATCTCGTCGTCTTCTCTCAGACAAGGTTTCACCTCTACGCCTTCTAGAGACTTCTATTACTGCTATTTAAATTTGTCTTTATAGCATCTAACGATCGATAAGCCGCGGCAATACATCTGAGAATATCATTTACGGTCTGCTTGGCTCTGTCGATTCTTCCTTCGCTGTCGATGATTAGTATATGTAGCTCATTACCAAGAGCACTAGACTGCACTCTCAAAAAGGGGGAGCTCTGCTCATTGTCAGGTGTGAGAGAGGCATTAATACTTTGAGCAGTATTTTTGCTTTTGAAGGATAAGATTATCAATATTACTACCTGCCCGTGTTTTTTCATGGCAACTCCCTCTCCAAGGTTCTTAAAAACCAGTTGATTTTCTCCTCGGGTATTGTTGCTCCAGCTGCCTTTTCATGTCCTCCAGCCTCGCAACCAGTTATTTTAGCTATTTTAGATACAAGGTCTCCTAGAGAGAATTTGGGTATGTCTTTTAGTAATCTGAAGGAAACTTTAACGTGGTTAGGCTTGGAGGAAGAGGCTATGAGAGCTAATAGTGTGTATTTTCCTTTAAACATGGGCTTCGATGAAAGTATGGATGAGATAGCTCCGCTTATCCTCTCGTCTATTAGACTAAAGCAGTCTACTACTATTGTTTTATTCAAGTAGTTAATTGGCACTTTCTCTTCACTAATTGTTTTTAGGGTTTCACTCAATATTCTTCTGTATTTATTTAGAATATTTAGTACTTCATTATAGTAGCTTAGCTTGTTTAGGCAAATTAGTATGCCTATCCATTCTTCTCTTAGTCTCCCACATGCGTTAAGAAGAGAAGCGAATTCTCTTGCATCATAGAGCTCTGGATATTTCTCATATGCGTTGATAAAGTATGAGTAACCTAGGATTTTCTCAGCTTCTTGAGGAGGCACTCCTTCACAAATCATGTGCTTAACTAGCTCTACTACAAGTGTCTTTACCTCATCTTCACTTAAGTCTTTGAGGTATCGAGGCTTTCCTTCATGGTCAAATGGCTCTATCGAAATTCTTTTGAGGAAGTCTATACAGGCTCTTTCGTCTCCGGTGAGCCCTGGTATATACGGCTCTATCGTGTACTCTAGACATTTATGAAGAGGTCGTCTTCTTATTCCAAAAAGCCTAATGTTTATTTCACGTGAGATAATCTTTCTCTCCAATGCGTCCTTTAGGATTAGCTTATTTAAGCCTAAGAAATCACACTTCTCTCCTTGGTCCTGCCTATCGCCTAATGCTCCAATAACTGCTAGGTGTACACTTTTCTCACCGACGTCTTTATCCAGCTCTTTAGCTAGAAGATAAGTTATTCCTGCTGTGCTGACTTGGGTAGACCCGTTAATACCATAATTCCATGGATTTACTTCATGTATTTTTTCACTGCTAACAGATTCTGCTGAAGGTATGTGATGATCTAAGATAACTATATTAAGCTTAAGGTTTACTGCCATTTCTTCAAGTAATTTTCTATGCCTACTTCCCATGTCGCATAAAATGAGACACTTATATTCTGGGTATTTTTCAATTAATAGTCTCAAGTCTTCTGCTGAGGGCTGTTCTATGATTTTTATGTGAAAACTTGTCTTTCTTTTAATTAAAATGTTAGCAATAATCGCAGCTGATGAAAGTCCGTCGGCGTCATAGTGAGAAATTATTAGAAAGGGACCCTCTGAAACTAACTTCTCTAAATAACTGGCTACTCTCTTCAGCTGACTATTAAAAGCTTTCGCATTGTTGAGCGACATTAGCCAAATATACTTATTCTCTCTACCTTATATTCCCAGTGAGGTGGTAACACTCCTTCCCTTTTATAGTATTTAACTAATCTTGCTATCTTAGCTTCTACTAACTGTAGGCCTCTTCTAGAATGATAATCCTTTGGATGCTCTTCTAGATGTTTTCTAATTCTTATGGCTCTTTTAATTAAGTTAGCTAAGTCTTCTGGAATTGATGGCGCTAATCCATGTTCTTTAAGTATTTGACATATTTTCTTTCCTGTTACCTGCTTTACTAGTGGTATTCCATACTGATCTCTCAGTATTATTCCTATCATGGACGGAGGATATCCTTTTCTAGCTAATGTTATGACTAAGTTTTCTACTTCCTCAGGCGTATACTTGACCCAAGGTGGTGTAGTTCTTCTAGCTGGCCTCGTTGAGTGAGACTTACCCTTCTTCTTCCGCTTATTCACAGAACTATCGAAGACCGGAGGTAAATATATTTTTTTATATATAAGGAAGAGACCTTTGACTACAGATGTTTAGATATATACCTAACTGAAATTTTATTAATTTCAGGAATAATATCTTATTACATTGTTTATTTTAGGTAGTTATCTGCCCTCTCTTTCTCTTAATTCTTCGCTCACTTACATACCGTCCTCGCATTCTTATGTCCTTTACATTGCTGAGTATCTTCTCCGTCTTATTTTTTCCTCTAGCTTTCTCATAACCTCTGATAAAGTGCTTGAAAACATCCTCCGCTATAGAGAAGTGTGTACTCTCTAAAGAGCGTAAGAACAGGTGTAGATCTACGCTCTGGTCTTCGTAGTCTCTAGAAAATGCTCCTAGCCCAAAGTCAATAAGCACTGGTTTTGCGTTACACACCATTATATTAGATGTTGTGAGATCCCCGTGAACGATTCCGGCCTCATGTAGACAACCTGCAAAATAGCCTGCTTCCTCGAGTATGTTCGCTAAGTTATTTACCTTTTTCTTTTCAAGCACTTTTTTCAGCAATTCTCCTTCGAGAAATTCTATTACAATGGTTGTTTTCGCTAAGTCGATGGCATAGACTGCTGGTGCTGGAACTCCGCTTTTGATACTGTAGTGAAGAAGCTTTGCTTCTAGTAATGTCCTGCGTCTTCTCAGAAACTCGTCGAGTTCTCTGCATCGGTATGGTTTAGGTATTCTTACTTTCTTTACTGCAGGATGTCCTAGAAACGTTGTCTTTACTATTAGGGCTTCAGCTCCCCAGCTCAGAACTTCTTCAGTCTTGCTTAAACCATGGTATATCGACTTCATCTAGACGCCACCTAGGTCTAATATAGCTTTTTTCGACTGGTATAGTTATGCCATGAGAGTAGCATAAGTAGCCTGTGTAAGCTATCATGCCACCGTTATCACCTGCATATTCTGCTGGAACAGTCATGAAGTTCACTGAATGGAGTTTACACATGATTTCTAGTTTCTTTTGTAGGACCTTACTTCTAGCTACTCCTCCGGTTAGGACTACAGAGTTCTTCCTTGTATGAGCAAGAGCTCTTTCAGTTACTTCAATTAACATTCCGTAAGCTGTCTCTATGAAACTATAGCATAGGTCTTCTAAGGAATAGTTAGTATCCGAAGACGCGATCTCCAGTGCCTTAGTTAAAAGCCCTGAAAGAGATAAGTCTTGACCCTTTACGATATAAGGCAGCTCAATAAATTTCTTAGCCTTTTTGGCTTTCTCCTCTAAGTGAGGAGGACCTGGTAGCCCTAGACCTATTTCTCTCGCAAACACATCTAAACAGTTTCCTAGCGCTATGTCCAATGTTTCTCCAAATACTCTGTAGCGTCCGTCGCTGTATGCAGCTATGATAGTGTTTCCCCCAGAAACATAAACTACTAATGGATCACTTACTTTTAAGAGATAGCGTGCTATTTCTATGTGAGCTACGCAGTGATTCACCGGAACAAGAGGCTTGCTGTAGTGTGCAGCTAATGCTCTAGCAACACTACATCCTACTCTCAGGCAAGGACCTAGACCTGGACCGAAAGACGCGGCTACTGCTGTAATATCTTCCATCTTAACATTTGCTATAGACAAAGCTTTTGACAAAACTTTGTGAGCTACGGACGCATGATGTTCTGCTGCTTCGCGGGGATGAATTCCTCCTTCTAGAGGTACGTAAGCGTCGTTGACGTTTGCTAGAATCCCCTTGAGACTAGAAAATATTCCTACACCGAAAGTGTGGGCTGTAGTCTCAATACCTAAGATTATTATCTCGTTTAAGCTCATGAGACAGCTACTTAAATACACTGAAGACTATTTGCCTTTCTTTGCAACGAAAATCGTGTAGCCGCATCTTCCACAGTGATGTCTTTCAACTGGCTGTAGATGGTGAGCCATTATAGACCCGCAGCGCGGACACTTCTTGTTCTTGAGCCTTATATATCCTTTCTCATAATCATATTCGTATAGCTTATGGACATGCGCCATATACTCAACCTCAACTCTTACGTTTTAGCTCCTCTAATTTCTTTTTCCTCTCCTCGGGCGGAAGATTTTTTAAGATTATATGTAGCGGCTCTACTTTCTGTGCTCGCTCAGGAGTCCTGTAGATATGAACCTCGGCTCTACTTCTTCCTACACCGAATTCCGTGATTATTTTCCGAATATAAATAGTGTTTAAGTCTACTTTGAGCTGCTTGGACAGGTACTGTCTCACGTCGTATACTTTAGGTGTACTCTTTGCAAAGTGATGGATTGTCATTTCTAGTTCTCTCCTTTCGAGTAGAGGATTTACTCTCTCTCTAACTATTTCTATCTCAAAGCCGTATTCATTCTTCTCTGCCGCTTGACCGCCCTCCATAATCTTCTCCTCATTAGAAATTTGTGAATATATATTAAGCTTACTACTTAAGTACAGGCCTTACCGCACTCTTAAAGCGTATCTTCCAGGCTTTTCTATTCCTAGCTTACTTGCGACAAGAGATTTCTCTGGATCGGTAACTATTATCATGCCGCTCCACTCTGTGGAAAATTCTCTCGATCCGCAAATAGGACAAGTCTCGGTCTTTATATCGACGAGAGCTTTACAGTTCTTACAGGCTTTCCACGAAGAAAGTCTTCTAGGCACTTAACATCACCTGGTTTTAGCTTTTTTCTTGAGCTGAGTTTCTTCTTCTATCCATTCTATTTTACCTAAAGCTGGCTGTCTCATAGTCATATGTACTCGAAAAGTCTTTAATTCTCCGGTACCGTAGCTCACTGAAGTTATTCTAGCTCTTATAATATCTCCCTTCTTTACTATCCTTTGCTTCTTTTTGCCGATTAGCGCTTGCTGAGCTCTATCGTAAGTGAATTCTTCTTCTTCCTCTATTTGCGAGACATGAATAAAACCATCAATGGGACCTAATCTTACAAATATGCCATATTTCTCGACGGTCTCTATGTCCCCTTCGACAACTTCGTTTTGAAGTGGAGTGAAGACTAGGGCATCGAAAAATACTTTATGGTAGAGAGCTCCGTCGCCCGGAATAATTTTACCTACATCAGAAACTTTGACGTTAACTACAGCTATTACTATCCCTAGATTAGGTATTGTTCTGCCCTCGTAGTTCTCTTTGACCAATTCTAGTGCTGCCTCCTCTATAGGTTTCTTGAAATAACTGGGTGGAATACGCAATACATCTTCTATCGAGACTATTTGATACACGCCAGAAAAATATATTAATGCTATATATTTTTAGCCGTTTACTCACTGCTTACAGAAACACCTTACTAAAGCCTTAGTCACTGTAAGCAAACTCTATTTTTCTTTTCTTAATATTAATGAATATGACAGGTATTTTTTCAGAGACGAGTATTCTCGCGAGATACTTATCGTTTGTAGCTACAATACATCTATGTTTCTTAGCATACTCGATGATTTTCATGTCCACTGGCTCGTATTTGCTGTTATAATTTTCTATTCTACAGTGAGTTTCTATAAACTTTTCTATAAGCTTGAATACCTTTCTTATCTTACTCTTATTCTTTTTTGAAATATTTTCTAGTTCTTCTATGCTGTCCCTTAAGATCACTAGCTCGTAGTTCTTTCCATATTCTCTTCTTAGCCAGTAATTGATATCAATTTTATTAGTTATTGCCGTTATTAGAAAACTTAGGTCTATTAGGATTATTTTCTTATCCATAAGCGAGTATATACAAATTAACACCTTGAGTATAACCAGTTAAGCAGTACTTTATTAGTTTAACGACCTATTTTTAAACAATTAATGACAAAATATTTCTACTGGCTGGAGCACTTACTACCGATGCGACGAAGAGTAATTATTATGGGCGCTGGCGGCCGCGATTTTCATAATTTCAACGTCTTCTTCAGAGATAATGAAAACTACGAGGTTATAGCGTTTACAGCCGCCCAAATACCGAATATAGCTGGAAGAATATATCCACCTGAGCTTGCCGGGAGACTTTATCCTAATGGAATACCTATTTTTCCTGAGGAAAAACTTCCAGAGCTCATAGAGAAGTACCAAGTAGACGAGGTAGTTTTGGCATACAGCGACTTGCTCTTCGACGACGTAATGAACAAAGCTTCTCTCATACTGTCGAAAGGTGCTACCTTCAAGATTCTCGGGCCCAAAGACACTATGTTGAAGTCTGAAAAACCTGTAATAGCGGTCTGTGCAGTGAGAACAGGTGCTGGAAAAAGCACTACTACTAGATATGTTGTGAGAGTACTCAGAAAAAGAGGTCTCATAGTAGGAGTAGTAAGACACCCAATGCCCTACGGAGATCTCAGCAAACAGATAGTGCAGAAGTTTACATGCTACGAAGACTTAGATAGATACGAGTGCACTATAGAGGAGAGAGAGGAGTATGAGCCTCTTATAAGTATGGGTGTTCCTGTTTACGCTGGTGTAGACTACGAGAAAATATTAAAGCTAGTTGAGAAAGAAAACGATATAATAATATGGGATGGCGGAAACAACGACTTTCCGTTTTTTAAACCTGATTTAATGATAACGGTCGCTGATCCCACTAGACCAGGGCATGAAGTCTACTCTTATCCAGGACAAGTGAACGTTAGGTTAGCAGACATAATTCTCATAAACAAGGTTAACATTGCCTCAGAAGAGAATGTAGAGAAAGTAGTTTATAATGTAAGAAAACTTAATCCAAAAGCCATTATCCTTAAAGCATCTTCTGTTATTAAGGTCGATAATCCTGGGCTCATTGAGGGAAAAAGGGTTTTAATTATAGAAGATGGCCCATCTGTAACACACGGACACTTAGGCTATGGTGCAGGCTACAGAGCGGCTTTAAAGTATGGAGCAAGCGAGATAGTTGATCCGAGACCATATGCTGTGGGTTCTATAAAGACTGCTTACAGCCAGTATCCTCATCTAAGCAAAGTTCTTCCAGCCTTGGGCTACGGCTATAATCAAATCAAGGAATTAGAGGAGGTAGTGAATAAAATAGACTGTGATGTAATTGTGCTTGGAACACCCACTGACCTGCGAAGAATTATCAGGATAAACAAGCCCGTGGTGAGAGTATACTATGAACTAGAGTTTTCAGAAAAACCGGATTTAGAGGATCTCATAGTAGAAAAACTAAAGTCACTGAATGTTCTCTAGTTGCCTTTTAATAGACTCAGCGATATCTTGACTTATTTTGCGTCCTAGCTCTGCGCAGTACATTATTTCATCTAAGGTAAATACTCCACGTCCTCCTTTTTGTATCGCACAAATTTGACCTTCTTCGTTGAATGATAGTGTAAGTCGGGCGTCCATTATTAACTCTTCTTCATAACAAGGGTCTACGACTATCTTATCTCCTATTTTAGCGAAAGTTACGGGTATAGCTTGGTGCTGCACTGGGAGAGGTTCTTTCTCTTCTAGTATCTTGATGCTCTCGTTTTCAGTAGAAACCTTAGAGATCTTTGCGCAAAGGAGTGCACAATATGCGGCAAGACCAGACGCGTCCATAAGGTTTCCATCATGGTTTAGCGCGTAGATATCTATGTAGAGCGCCCACACTCTTCTTCCTTGAATTATACACAATTTCCTGAGATCTACTGCTTTCGTGCTTCTAAGTCCCCTGTCAACGACTCTCGCTATCTCAATATCATCCTCGCCGGGGGGTCCTGGCTCAAAAGTAGGTGATGCTAAAGGTATCAGTTCTGTGTTCACTATTAGTACTCCCTCGTCTGGAGTGTCTGAAAATGGCATCCCTAAGACACACTTTACTCCGGCTATAACCATAGTATTCCCTATATTTACTATAGCCGAACCCTCAGCTTTCTCTATGACGTTAAACTTTACGGAAATTTCCCTGTACTCATCTAGTTTCCGCCCATCAATTCTAGTGCCTTTCTCTAATAATGCTTCTATTGTTCTCTTCTTAATTACAGGAATTATCTCCTCTGACTTAGCCAAGCTCCTCACCACTTTCTAGATACTTAGATTTAAGAGCCTCTTTCTGCAACTTATATATTTGCATTATTCCGTTTTTAGCAAGCTTTAATGCTTCTTTCAATTCATCAAGCGTTATAAGGCCGTCTGCCTGTAATAATGTTATTTGGTCTAGTCCTGGCATCATTGCCACAGGAATATCGGCCTCTCCGTACTGATCTTCTAAGTGGTTTAGATCTAAAGCTATTTTCCCCTCTATTTTACCTACGGCAACTGCTGCCACTAAGTCTCTCATAGGTATTCCGGCGTCCGCAAGCGCTACGGCAGCCGCTGTTATCGACGCACATCTAGTTCCACCATCCGCCTGTAGGACCTCTATGAAAACATCAATAGAGGTTCTAGGAAACATTTCTAAGAAAAGTGCAGGCTCTAACGCCTGTCGAATAACTTTTGATAACTCTACTTCTCTTCTTGATGGAGCGGGACTTTTTCTTTCAGGCACAGAGAAAGGCGCCATATGATATCTACATCTCAGTACCGCTCTATCAGGAAGAGCCTGATGTCTCGGATGAAGTTCTCTTGGACCATACACAGCTACCATGATCTTGTTTTTCCCCTGCTCAATATAGGCTGATCCGTCAGCATTTTTTAGAACACCTACTTCTATCTTTATTGGCCTCAGTTGATCCAGTTTTCGGCCATCTATTCTAAGTCCTTCTTCATTTAAGAGACAGATTTTCCCCTTCATCAGATAACACCTTCCTTTTTTGCTTTAATAATCATACTCTTAATTCTGTCGGTCAATCCCGAGATATGTGCTTCTCTCTCTATTATTTTTATCAGCCGGACAGCAAATAGTTCTCTAGCCTTATTCCTACTTGTCACGAGTATTCTTCCATTCTGTCCAACTATTATTTCACAGCCTAACTCTTTTTCTAACATAGAGATCATGGATCCTTTCTTACCAATAACTCTTGGAACTTTAACTGGAGATATCTCTACTAGAGATCCTTTTTCTACTTTTCCGAGCCTTGACTCTTTTATTGTGAGCTGAGGGTCTCTTGTGAGGTCAAAGGCCGTAACCTTTGCGACTATTATGTCACCTATGTCGAGAAACTTTCTGAGCTGTATCTTTGTTATATCTACAGGTTTAGATAAAGCATCAGACACTTGTAGGTATCCTGTATAAGGAGAATTTATGTCTACTAGCCAGCTAGCTATACCCACGTCTATTATTTTCCCTATAACTATGTCATTTACTCTAGGAATATAGCATCCTTTTAGAGGTATTACTGATATCACTCTTCCGTCCTTTATTTCAGCTAAGCCGAGTACGCTGGAGTATATTCTATTCTCTATGGCGTATACATTACTTCCTAGTGAATAGTTTCCTTCAGCTAGAAGATCTCCTGGAGCAACTATTTGCCGCTGAGTAAAAAATACTGGCATGAACTCACCTGCCTCCTGAACGGCTAACTATTTTTACTTCTCCAGATCCTCTTGTGAGAGAAGCTACTTTATCTATGAGCGTTGACTGAAGACCTGCCGGTATCTCTATTTCTGCTATCCACGATCCGTCACTTTGATACTCGCTTCTAATCAGCTTGCCTAGTCGCATCACATAGCCTTGAACTTTTCCTATGTACTGCGGCGGTATTTTCAGCCCCACGATAACTTTCTCCATCTTTAAAGGCAGTACTTTTCTGAGCTCTTTTAAAACATCTGTTACTTGTACTTCCACAGGCTTAAATGGATCAATACCTACTCTTACCTGCTGAAGAGCTAGTTCTATTCTTTTGGGAGGAATAGGCAATCCTGTACGTGCATCGACACAGTTCCTCGCAATATACTCTATTATTTGTCTTCTTTTAGCTTCTATTAGCTCTCTTCGCTGCTCTGCTGTTAGCTGAAGTTCTCCTTCTTTCAGTATTCTCTCAGCTACTTTATAAAAATCCAATGTACCAAAGACTTTTCTTATATTCTCTTCAGAAGCTTTGAATCCCTTTCTCGCGTCAGAATAGATAATTTCGCCTTCTACAATCTCTCGTATATTAAGCTTCTTTCCACTTCGGTATTGCCAGGCTTTTTCTGCATCAACTATTATTTCGAATCTTAATTTACCTTTAGTTAAACGAGCTATAACCTTTTGCCTCTTATCGCTCATGGTAAATCTCCCTCATTTTACTCAAATATTTCTTCAGCTCACTAATAGGTATTTTTCTAAACTTTTTAGTCTTAACATCAACATATCCGGCTTCAATTATCTCTATTTTTGCCCCACCCTCAATAGTTTTATCAAGCACATAAAGTGATAGAAGAACTGCTTCTTCTAGAGACATATCCTCCTTGTACATCTTCTCTAGCAGACCGAGAGCAGTTTCTCCTCCCGAGCCTATGGCATGCGCATAAAGACTCAGATAAGAGCCTTGTGGATCTGTCTGCATCAGCTTAGGACCTGTCTCATCTACTCCAGCTATGAGAAAAGCTACTCCAAAGGGTCTTACTCCTCCATGCTGTGTAAAAGCCTGCTTTATATCACATATTCTCTTAGCTAGTACTTCTACAGGTATGGGCTCTCCGTAGATCAATCTATGTATTTGAGCATATATTCTGGCTTTGTCTATCAATACTCTTGCATCAGACGCCAGTCCAGCAAAAGTCAAGCCTATGTGTCCATCTATTTTTTGAATTTTTTCGAATGGCTCAGCTAGTGGATACTGTTTTTTATTTTCGACCGCCAAAACGACGCCTTCTTTACATTTGATGCCAATAGAAGTGTATCCTCTACGAACAGCTTCAAACGCATACTCTACTTGATAGAGCCTACCATCTGGGGAAAATATGGTTATTGCTCTATCATAGCCCATTGATGGAGCTGTCATCATTGCTTCTCACCGTCATTTTTTCTACACTCCTTGCTATAAAAAGATTATTGTAAGGCTATATTACATACATTAAATATGCGTTACAAAACTAATTACATTATATTAAAATACTTACATGTCTATAAGCTAATTATAGAGCAAAATTATATTAATCCTATATTCTTTAAGTATTCTCTAGCCTTATTTAGCTTTTTAACTCCCGATGGGAGCTGGATCTTCACTTTAATGATGTCGTCAGAAAATGGTGCTAGTGCTACCTCGCCTTTATAAGCTTTTTGCTTATCTAGCCGTAAGTAAAGGTTTCCTGAGGAATCTAACCGTAATTTTAGGGTCTCTTTTATTAATTCTTTATCAAAGTCGCTTAGTCTTTCTGAAATACATTTTACTACCTCATCTACTTGCTTGGGAGTCGATAACTCAGCTTTTACAACTACTATAGGATTTCCAAAATATCCTCTTAAATTCTCGGTTGATATTTTTACAGAACTCCTTAAGTGAGAAGGTATTAAGTTTAATACTGCTTGTTTTACTTTCCTTAGATCTTCGGTTGCGTGGCAAAATGCTTCTATCGATATTTTACTGCATGAATTACTCTCCATGGCTCTTCATTTTCTCTAAAATTCTCTTAACAGTCTCTTTATACTTCTTTTTCTTAGTATATCCGAGTAACCAGTTGTAGTGAGGATCATTTTTGATTACTGGATGGTGGAGATCGACTAGAATAACTTCATACCATTTGTATTCACCGTCTTCTCCTACCCAATACGAACCTAAGACCTCCATGTTAGGGTACTTTCTCGCAGCTTTTTCTTCAGCAATTAATTGGAGACTCTTCTTGGGCGTGTGCCCGTAAATACCCATTCTCTTAGGTCTTCTACCAGACCGTGGTCTTGGCTTATTCATAGTACCCTTTCTTACTTGGACTCTGACTACAATGATTCCTTGCTTCGCCTTATATCCAAGCGCTCGTGCTCTATTTAGCCTAGTTGGCTTAGGAATTCGTGTTACAGTAGGCTCTCTTCTCCATTTAATGAGTCTTTCTTTGAGTACATCTCTCAGGAGCCCCTTGTATGGTTTTTTCCACATCTTAGCAAGATACTTATACAGTGACATTGCTATCTCCTCACTCATAAATATTAGCGCTATATTAGTTTTCTGCTCATAAAGCTTATTTAGCTATTGTTTGCAGAACTAATGTGAGTATTTCAGTCTACTACCGAGGTTTCTGAGAGTAGTATTATAGGCTTTTAAGAACTAAAAGTTAAGTATTCTAAAAATTTGTGAAGTTTACTATAGGTTCGGGTCTTATTTTGTTCACTGGTATAGAAGTTTATAAGTATTCATATAGGCTCTCTTTAACAGCTATCACTATATCTCCTCAACTGTCACTTCAGACCTAAGCGCCCTATCCTCTACCTCACACTCCTTAAGCTTTAATTAATTCTATTATCTTATTAGCTATAATAACTCCAGCTTTTCTTTGAGCTTCTCTAGTCATTGATCCTATATGTGGTGTGGCGATGACTCTGGGGTGGTTAATTAGTTTAATTTCCCACTCCTCCGTTGGAGGCTCCTTAGTGAAGACGTCTAGTGCTGCGCCAGCAACAATGCCGCGTTCTAGGGCTAAAAGCAGAGCTTTTCCGTCAATTACTTCTGCCCTCGAAGTGTTTATCAAGTACACTCCCCTTTTCATGAGCTTGAACTTTTCATCATTTATCATATGATAAGTCTCTTTAGTTAACGGAACATGAATGGTTATTATATCACTTATTTTCAGCAGTTCGTCGAGAGACTTGGCTGGAGTAATTCCTAGCTTTCTACATGTTTCCTCCATTTTATGTCTTCTAAATCCTACGACTCTCATCCCGAATCCCTTCGCTATTCTACATACTTCGCTTCCTATATTACCGAGCCCTATTACCCCGAGAGTTTTCCCCTTAAGCTCAAAGCCAAGTAGTTTTTTCTTCAACCATTCTCCTCTTTTAAGACCGCTCCACCCTATGTGAATCTGCCTAGCTAAACAGAGAATAAGTCCGAAAACAAGTTCAGCTACTGCTGTTGAAAGCGCCTCAGGGGCGTTAATTACTTTTATTCCCCTACTCCTAGCATAATCTACATCTATGTTATCAAGACCAGATCCTGCTCTAGCGATTATCGTAAGATTTTTTCCTGCATCAATAACCTCGCGGGTAACTTTAGTAGCGCTTCTGACTATTATTACGTGATAACCCTTAATAATTCTGGCTAGAACCTCGGGGCTAGGGGACTCTGCTCGTTCTACTATTAAGCCGCGCTTCTTTAAGATGTCTATAGCTTCTTCTGCTATAGGATCACATATAAGAACCTTGTAGCTCACGGAAACTATACTTCACTCACAGTATTTAACCCTTTACGAATGCCAGCAGGCAGAGAAGGTCACTTGACTCTGAGCAGAAGGAGAGTTTAGTGTTATAGATAAAGCTTTTAGGATAGCTTGCTCTCTTCAAAGAAGGTAGACTAAATGGTCTCTAAGCCTGATAGAGTGCTCATAGAGCTAAGGAAGGTGTCCTTCAAGTATAAGGGGGCGACGGAGTACGCTATAAGAGATATCTCGTTAAGAATACATGAAGGAGAATTTGTCTTAGTAGTAGGTCCTTCAGGATGCGGTAAAACAACTTTGTGTAGAGTATTTAACGGTTTAATACCTAATTTCTATGAAGGTGAATTCAAAGGTAAGGCAGTGGTTTGCGGATATGATGTTGCTAAAACCCCAACATATATCCTTTCCAAGTATGTGGGTATGGTGTTTCAAGAACCTGAAAATCAACTCTTTTTCTCAACAGTAGAGAAAGAAATAGTTTTTGGCCTAGAGAACTTGGGTCTTCCTTCCAATGAAATAGCTAAGAGGCTTAATGAAGTTGTTGAGTATTTTAAACTGAAACCTTTGCTTAAAAAAGCCCCTTATGAACTTTCTGGGGGGGAGCAGCAAAAAGTAGCGATAGCTGCGTGTATCGCGATGAGGCCTAAAGTGCTGGTGCTTGATGAACCTACGGCAAATCTAGATCCTATGTCGGCAAAGGATGTTATAGACTTAGTTAAGAAGCTGAATAGAGAAAGAGGGTTGACTGTTATAATAGTAGAGCACAGAGTAGAATTGATAGCGCCTATAGCTACAAGAATGATAGTCATGAATAGAGGCAGAATAGTGAGAGATGGTCCTGTGAGAAAAGTACTTTCTTGTGAAGATTTAGTAAGTAAGGGCGTTGCCGTACCTAAGGTTGTTGAAATATATTTTAAGCTTAAAGCCAAAAACATCAATTTACGAACTGTGCCATTAACTCCTGAAGAACTTAAACAAGAATTATTAAGGGGATAGTACATGCCAGAGCCTGACGCAATACAGGTAAAGGATCTTTACTTTAGGTACGAGGATTCAGACACTTACATACTGAAGGGAGTGAGCTTCAGTATAGAGAGAGGGGAAAAAGTGGCTATAGTGGGTGAAAATGGCGCAGGAAAGACTACTTTAATAAAACATTTTAATGGATTGTTAAAGCCTACTAAAGGTTCTGTCAGAATTTTTAGCATTGATACTAAGACTAAAACTGTAGCAGAGCTTTCGAGAAGAGTAGGTCTAGTGTTTCAGAATCCTGATCACCAGTTTTTTGAGGAAACTGTTGAGAAAGAGATAGAATTTGCTCTTAAAAACTTTAATTTTGATGAAAGTGAGAGGAAACGAATAGTATCAGAGATGCTGCGCTTCTTTGAATTGGAAAAATATAGAGATAGGTCGCCGTTTCTTTTAAGCGGTGGCGAGAAAAAGAGACTAGCTATAGCCTCTGTACTGTGCTATAATCCTGATATTCTTGTGCTTGATGAGCCTACTGTGGGCCAGGATCCTATTCAAAAAGAAAAGCTAAGTGTGCTTCTAGACAAAATTGTAAGCATGGGCAAAACAGTCGTAGTAGTCTCACATGACATGGACTTTGTGGCAGAAAACTTCAGTAGGGTTATAGTTTTGAGTAAAGGCGTAGTAATTGCTGACGGGAAAACGGAAAATGTGCTTACTAATGAGTCTATTTTAAACAAAGCTAGGCTTTTACCACCTCAGGTCACCTTATGTGCCTGGAGTCTTTCAAATATTGGCTTAAGAAGAGATATCATTAGAGTTGATGATATTGTTGAGGAAATACTGTTGTTACTTCAAAGGTGTGCACCATGCTGAAGGCTCTTAAATCATTTAAATACATTGAAAAAAGCACGATAATACATAAACTTGACCCGCGTAGCAAAATTCTTTCAACAATTCTTCTTTCCTTAGGCGTTCTTGTAAGCCAAAAAATCACTCCATTAATAATAGTGACTATATTTTGCATAATATTAGCTATTACAGCAAAATCTCTCAGACAGCTATTAAGAGTTATACGTGGTATAGCTCCATGGGCAGCATTTATCTTTCTACTAAACTGTTTGACTGGATCAGATAAATTAATGTTATCTATAGCCATGTCTATTAAATTCGTATCGCTTGCAGCAGTCTTTTCTCTATTTTTTATAACGACTTCTCCAGAGGACTTTATGTTAGCACTAAATAATCTAGGCATGCCTTATGAATACACTCTGGCTTTTACTATGGCTATGAGATTTGTTCCCTCATTAGCTAGAGACCTACAGACAATAATAGACGCTCAGAGGAGCAGAGGGCTTGAATTGGATAAAGGCAATTTCATTGAGAGAGTAAGGAAATATATCCCAATACTTGTGCCGTTGATAGTATACGAAATTAGGAGAAGCTTTATGATAGCAGAAGCCTTGGAGTCTAGAGCCTTTGGCTCAGGTAAGCGAAGCTCATTCTATAAGCTTAAAATAACTTACAGAGATTTCGTGTTTGCCATATTATCTTCAATACTGTTAGCTGTGATTCTGTTTATAGACATAGCTCTTCCATGGTAAAAGGCTTACTATGTTTTCTCATATACTTTCAGTACTCCTCCTTTTCAGCACTTCTACCCAGGGATTTTCCCTCAAATAGCTAGGTAGAGTTTCTACTTTAGTTTCGGGCGCGCCTTCTTCTCGAGTAGGCAGCTCACTTATTTTGATGATATATCTTAAAGACCTTAAGTTTTTGTTTAATTCTCTTAGTTGTTCCGTTAAGTTCGATAGTTCTTTAACTAGAGCATGAAGCACTTCAATGTCTATTTGAGACTTAGTTTCTGCATGCTTAACATACTCTACCTCAACGGTATTTTTTAAATGTAACTCTTTAAAAGCTTCAGCAATTATCTTTGCTAATACTCTTAGCAGCATCTCTTCGTTTACAAGTATTTCACCGCCTTTACTTGTAATACTTTTCGGCCTAGACTCTACCGCCTGTCCTTTTTCTCTTTGAATTTTCCTGTATTTAGATAATGCTTTATAAACTGTTTTTATGGATACTTTAAGCTTCTCTGCTATTTCTTTCGGAGCTAGTCCATTTAAATACTCTTTTACAATAGCCTTTTCGGTATCTGTAAGCCTTATTGACGACAATGCAGTGACCCTAGTGTAGAGATGAGATAGAGAATATTTTAATGTTATGTTTAGCTAAAGCCTCTAAGGCTTAATGAAGTCTTCCGGTCTGGGAATTTCTTTAGGTAGACCCTTTCTTTCTCTTATTTTCATTATTAGATCTACTAGCATAGACTCTGGAACTGGAGCCCATCTATAGAACTGTGTTGACCAAAATGCTCTTCCAGCAGTGGCACTGCGTAACTCGTCGGCTAAATCGAAGGTCTCTGAAACGGGTATCTCTCCCTTGACGTGCATTAGCATACCGCTTTTCTCTAAGTTAATTATTCTGCCTCTTTTTCTGGTAATTACGTTTAAGACCCCTCCAAGATAGTTTTCTGGCACCTTTACTTCTATCTTGTATATAGGCTCTAGCAGTGTTGGTCTAGCGGAGAGAAAGCCTGCGAAGATAGCGTTTTTAGTGGCAGGCATTATTTGTGCAGGACCTCTGTGGGCAGGATCTTCATGTATTATAGCGTCGTGGAGTATTACTTTAACACCTCTGACTGGCTCGTGGCATAAAGGACCCTCCGCGAGAGCCCATCTGAAGCCCATTATTATAGTGTCTCTTACTTCTCGTAGATGCTGGACACCTTTAGTTAGATCTACGAGAATATTCAAGTTGTCGTCAATAGCCCATATTCCTCTAGCTTCGTCTGTGTCCCATCCGGCTTGTTCACGTAGAATCTTCGCTCTCTTTCTCCAATCTTGGTCATCATACACTACACCCTTCTGAAGGAGCTTCAGCGTCTCTTCATTAAGAGGCTCTATGCTTATGTAGAGCTTGTTATGCTTATTAGGAGACTTTCCTTCAAAAGGTCCGGCAGATGCTCGAATAGTTTCTCGGTACCTTATTACTGGAGGAGATGTCACTACCTCTATTCCTGTCCTCTGTTTTAAGTCCCAGAGAGCTATTTCTAAGTGAAGAGTACCCATACCGCTAAGTAGGTATTCTCCTGTCTCCTCGTTTATATATACGTGTAGAGTAGGGTCTTCAATAGCCATTTTTCTTAGAACTTCCACTAACTTAGGTAGATCGCTGCTATTTTTCGGCTCTATGGCTATAGTCACTACAGGCTCGCTTATATACCTCAGCCTCTCGAAAGGTGCTGCTATATCCTTATACTTTATATCGACAATAGTCTCTCCAGCTCTTGCTCTCTCTAAGCCTAGCAGCGCTGCTATATTTCCTGCAGTAATTTCATCTGCTATTTCTCTCACAGGGCCCATGTATAGACCTACCTGCAGAATTCTCTCTGAAGCCTTTGCTCCTATTAAGTATACTTCTTCGCCTGTGTAGACAGTACCGGAGAACACTCTGGCAGTTGTCACTAAGCCTGCGTGAGGATCTGCGACAACTTTTGTTGCACAAAGTACTGTTGGACCGTCGGGATCACATTCTAGCATAGCTTTTCCTATTTCTGAGTTTAAGTCTCCTTTCCACAGCTTGGGAATTCTATACTTCTGAGCTTCAGCAGGGTTAGGTATATGTTCTATTACCATATCTAAGATAGCTACGTACAGCGGAGCTTCTTTTGCTAACTCCTCGTAGTACCCTCTGTTATATGCGTCAATTATGTTAGAAAACTTGAAGCCTAGTTTCTTGGCGAGAGGAATAGTGAGACCCCACTTGTGTAGTGCTGCTCCAAATGCTACTTGACCTTTAGCTGGATCTACTTTCCACTTATCTCTGTATTCTGGCTCAGCATATAGATCAATAAGCATGTTAAATTCTTTAATTATATGAACAAACCTCTGCTGTATTTCACTTGCAGAAAGCTTCAGCTCTCTAATTAGCCTGTCAACTTTGTTTATGTAAAGTAGCGGACGGACTCTCTCCTCGAGAGCTTGTCTAACAACAGTCTCGGTTTGAGTCATGACTCCCTCTACTGCGTCGACAACTACTATTGCCCCGTCCATGGCTCTCAGAGAACGGGTGACATGTCCTGTAAAGTCTACGTGACCTGGAGTATCTACTAAGTTAATTACGTAACCCTTACCTTCCCATTCATGGTACAGACTTACATTAGCTGCCTTAACAGTCATTTGTCTGAGCTGCTCGATTTCAACGTAGTCGAGAGCTAAAGCCTTGCCCGCAACTTTAGGAGATATTAACCCCGCACCCATGAGTAAGCTATCTGATAGAGTTGTCTTGCCGTGGTCTACGTGAGCCAAAGTACCTATATTTCGCACTCTTTCAATATCTCTCATAATTTTTAATACTTCGCCTGTTTGCTTAAACTTAGGCATGCTACTCCACCTTTACACACTCAAGCTAGATTGACCCTTAATAAACTTGTCTCTTAATAAATTTAGCTCCTAAAACAAGCTGTTTCAGAGACTTAATACTCGCCTTAAACGATCATTGTAGCCATTGATGCTATTCTAGGCCACCTATCGGCAGCTTCTTTTGCGACAGGACCTCTGATTTCACTACCTTTAGGGTCTCCTTCTGGAGAAACTATCACTATGGCGTTGTCTTCAAAGCATATCCATGTACCATCTGGTCTCCTATAGGGTCTTTTCTGCCTTATGACTATGCCTCTCATCACCTGCTTCCTAAGTTCTGGTCTGCCTTCCCTTATTGAAACAACTACCATATCTCCCACAGCTGCTCCTGGTATGCGTCTTCTTACAGTTTTTGCTCTAATAACACCTATTATTTTAGCTAGCTGAGCCCCTGAGTTGTCGCTTACCCTGACCAGAGAGCCCACAAATATTCCAGGTGTTATATGAAGTCTATATGATACTCCCGATACCTTCGCTCCTCTCTTAGCCACAGCCCCTCCCTCTCCTTATTTTTAAAGCTCTCTTAAAATATTTTCGGAAATATTGATAGGATCTCACTTTCTTTTCCCTAGTACCACGAAGGCTACTGTTTTTGCTATAGGTCTACATTCGCCTATGATTACTCTGTCTCCTACTTTCACGTCAATACACGGCGGTAAGTGTGCATGTATTTTTCTTCTTCTACGCTCATACCTCTTGTACTTCGGCACGTATACCAAGTACTCATGAAGTACTACTGCCGTTTTATTCATTTTCTTTTTAACAAGAGTACCTTCTAGTAGTACTCCTCTCACAGATAAAGTTCCGTGAAAGGGGCAATCTTCGTCATCACAGGTTTTCTGAGGAGGCTCGACCCAGCTTATTCCTATGCTTCTTTTAACCATGTTCTCACCACCTACTTTTTACCCTTCACATTCTTTTTAGACTTTTTAAGCTCTTCCTCTCTTTCTATAGTTAAGACTCTAGCAATATTTTTTCTTAAAATTCTTATTCTCGAAGGATTGTCTAAAACTCCTCGGCTCTCTTGAAGAGCTTTTAATCTCATAAGCTCGGTTTTTAGCTCTATAAGTAGCTTTCTCCTTGCTTCAGGGCTCATTTCTCTTATTCTACTAGGCTTAATTGACATTATATCACCTTTTCATGAGTATTTACTCAGTAGGCTCCTTTATTTTAATGTCTTCGGGGGTCTCTACGGGAGGCATTATCCTTACCTCGATACCATACATTCCTGGCTTGAGTAACACTTCTACTACTGCTTCATCTACGTAGACTTTTCTTAGCTGACCTACCTTATATATAACTCCTCTCGAGTACTTTTCATATCTAGCTCTTTCCGAGGTAAGTTTCCCGCTAATGACTATTTCTGCTCCCCTGGCGCCAGCTTCCATTATTCTCCTTAAAGCTATGAAGGCGGCTCTCCTAAACTTAACACCTCTTGCAAGCGCATTAGCTATGTGATAGGCTACTATTTTAGCATTAAGATAGGGACTTGGTATTTCTATTACCTCTATCTGTGGGTTATCGAGCCCGAATTTTGATTGAAGTATTTTGGCAAGCTGCTTAACATTTGAGCCTCTCCTCCCAATAACCATGAAAGGCCTTTCTGCATGGATAACTACTCTAGTACCGAGAGGGGTTCTCATTAGGTCTACTTTTACATAGCCTGCTCTGCTCAGAACTCTTCGCAAATACTCGTTTATCTCCATTCTACGCAGTCCTCTTATGATAAAGCGTTTCTCTACATCTACCTTTTTTTCAAGACCAAAACTCATATTCTCTACCGTTCTTCAACAGCTATTTCTACGTGAACTAACTGTTGGAAGTAAGGAGTTGCTCTACCAAATGCACGTGGAATATATTTCCTTATTTTGATACTTTTGTGCGCTGCTGCATGAACTACGTAAAGTCTTGAAACATCAAGACCTTTATTTATAGCATTGTTTTCAGCGTTCTCTAACACTTTAAGTATAGCCTTAGCGGCTTTTACTGGCCAGCGCACAGCTGGCCACTTATCTACAGCTTTATGATGAGGAACTTTCTTTTTATAAGTCCTAAAGGGTATTCCTTGCTTAAGCTCTATAACGTTTTCTAATATTTTCTTAGCTTCGTCTAGTTTTCTATTCTTAATGAATCTGCATATTTCTACGGCGTGCTTGTATGATATTCTCAAGTCTCTCCCAGCTGCCGTAGCCGTTCGTACTGGATCCAAGTCCTGGCGCGAAAAGTGCCATCTAGTCATAATATACGAGAGAAGAAAATTATGGTAGATTTAAACTTTTCTGTTAACCACTTCCTTAAGCGGGTTACTGACATGACCTGATGCCTTAGTGCTCTACTAGTGTCTTAGGCGAAGGTCTTTAATAGTACTTAGAGAACTTAGATTAATGAATCATTAATGAATATTACTGAAAGAGGGGATATCTATGAAGCTGGCGCCATATGTAAGGTTAACTCGCCTCGAACATGGATTTCTAAGTGTAATCGGAGTCTTGGCAGGAATGATAGCTAATGATATAAGTCACGCGCAGTCTATTCAATGGGTTTTAGCAGTTCTCGTACCACTTCTTACTGAAGCAGGGCTTTTTGCACTAAACGATTATTTTAACATAGAGGAAGATAAAATAAATGCCCCAAATAGACCTTTAGTTACTGGCGAAATACCAGAACGTCACGCACTTCTCCTAGGTCTAGTCTCTTTAAGTCTAGCGTATATCTTTTCGTTAGCCGCCCTGCTTATTAATAAAATAGACTCCGTTTTACTGATTACACTGATTATCTTATCAGGCGTACTCTATGATGTAAAAATAAAAAGGCTAGGATTTCTCGGAAACTTAGTAGTGTCATTCTCTACTGCGTCAACTTTTCTCTACGGAGGCTTACTAGTAAGGAGAATTTATCAGATAAATACTGCTACATGGATTATTTTCATCACTGCTTTTACCTCATGTCTAGGGAGAGAGATTCTAAAGGGTATTAGGGACTACGAGGGCGATAAGAAAGCAGGAGTAATTACATTGGCTGTCAAGTATGGCTTAAATACAGCTACGCACATAGCTGGCGCATTAATAGTCATAGCCATAGCTGCAGCTCTATCTAATACACTATTTGTGAAAAACTCTTTGGCATACCTGCTTTTCGTAACTCCAGCCGTAATTTTGTTCCTACTTTCGGTAAAAATGGTTGCAAAAGCGCCTGAAAACGTTGAGCTATCTGAGAAAGCTAGGAAGTATACCCTTTATGCGATGGGACTAGGACTAATAGCCTTTCTACTAGGAACTATATAGGCTATTTCAGTGGCACATACATGCTGGATCTTGTTGCTTTGAGTCCTGGTTCTCCGTGTTCAACCTTCTTTGTCGTTAACACAAATTCGCCCAAATAATGTCCTATCATTTCAGGGGTTATAGTAACTGGAACATACTCTTTACCATTATAGACGCCGATAGTCACGCCTACCATTTCTGGGAGAATTATTATGTCCCGTTCATGAGTTTTTATGAAAACCTTCTTGCCTTCTTTCATAAGTTTTTTCGCTTTGCGTATCTTCTCTAAAAGTCTTCTTTTCTCGTAAGATAGTCCTCTAAGTAGGCTTCTTCGCTGTCTAGCTGGCAGTAGCTTTATGAATTCATCCATAGGCATTTTTAATAGCTCCTCAAACGTATATCCTCGGTATCTGAATTCCCTAAAGCTCATAGTCTTTATTCTCTCTGAGGTCTCAGTTATAAATGTTTCTCGAGAAAATCTCTGCTTTTAGTTTGAGAAAAGTTAATAATAGTTCATTAAAATGATTGTGCCTCTTTGAATGCTGTTTTATAATGATAGTAGACTATCCCTTCCTTCTACCAGTTCTTCTAGGAGCTATATGACCTACTTTTTGCCCAGGAGGCGCTGTTCGAGGAACTGGTGTGCCGCCCTTTGGATGAGCTCCTCCGCCGTGTGGATGAGCATATGCTCCCATGGCTTTTCCTCTGACTACTGGATACTTCCAAGCCTTTGATCGAGAGAGATGATATTTTTTGCCAGCTTTTAGAAACGGTTTCTCTGTTCTTCCTCCAGCTGCCACAACCCCTATAGTTGCTCTGCATCTGACATTGACTTCTTTAGTCTTTCCAGAGGGAAGTTGTATTAGAGCTTTCTTACCGCTCTTTGCGAGAAGAATAGCGTAAGTCCCGCTGGACCTAGCTATTTTTCCGCCGTCTCCTGGATTAAGCTCTATATTACATATTTTTGTTCCCTCAGGAATAGCACTTAGAGGAAGGATATTGCCTCTGCGTGGAGCCGCCCTTTCGCCGTACTCTATTATCTGCCCTACATAAAGCCCTTCAACGGCTACCGTAAGCATCTCGCTTTTATCTTCGAAAACTATTTTAGCTAGTGGAGCCCCTCTGCCAGGATCATGAAGAAGATCGATTACCTTTCCTCTTAAGACACCCTTAAGCTCTTCTTCACGATATACTCTGTACTTAGCTGGCCCCACTTTTTTCCATCCTGGATATCTAAATACAGACCCTCCACGTCCTCTTCTCTGAACGAGTAATCTCTTACCCATTTATATCACCCCTATAGGAGACCTAATCTTGAGGCTATTTCTTCTGCGCTATACTCGGGTGCAAGTTTTACATAAGCTTTTTTCTCTCCCTCAGGTGTTATGAGAGTGTTCACTTTGATAACTTTTACCTCAAACATTTTTTCGACAGCTTCTTTTATTTGATGTTTTGTAGCTTTTCTGTCCACTATAAATACTAGGGTGTTTTCCTGTTCTACTTTTGATAGAGCCTTTTCCGTCATGAGCGGTCTTATTATTATAGAATAATAGTCGAGAATCATTTTTACCAGCCTCACGTTATTTCAAATAATACTTGATCCAGTCTCTCCTTATACTTCTCTTCTAATAAAGTTATAGCTGATTTCGTCCATAGAGTTAAGCGTCCGGAGTGTCCTCCGGGAGCTAGATGCATTGTACTAAGCTGGTCTACTGTCACAATATCTACACCGGGTAAGTTCCTCGCCGCCTTGATGATAGGTGCTGCTTGCGGTATTACTATTAGCACGCTCTTAGGCTTCTTATATCTTCGACCTCGCATTTTTCCCTTTCCCGCTCTTATTTTAATGCCTTTTTTAGCTCGCTCTACGTCTTCCCATAATCCCAGTCTTTTGAAAACTTCACGCACATCCTTCGTTTTCTCAAGCTGAATTATATCATCTACCACTATCAGCGGAATGCTAGGAACTTTTTCTATTCTATGTCCACGAGCCTCGACAAGCTCTCTTTTAGCTGTACTAGCTATAGCTGATAGTATAGCGAGTTGTCGTTCCTTTTTATTGATCTCCTCGTGAATCACTTTATCTACTACGGGTGGATGCGCTCTTCTACCCTTTACAGTCATTGGAGCAAAAGCTGCTCTTGAAGACCCCTTTATTCTTGGAACACGAGCAACACCGTAGCCAACTCCCCAGCTTTCGGCAGTAGTCCTTTTACCTGCCATAGGATCTCTTCCTTGAGGCTGTATTCTAGCTGTTAGTGCAGAAAGAAGATCTCTCCTTATTATATCCACTCTTATGGGAACATTAAATACCTTGGGGAAATCTATTTCTTCGCAGACTTTTCCTTCTAAGTCGTATACAGGAACTTTCATTATAGCTCACCTACACGTGGATATACACTATTTCTGGGGCCTCCTGTACAGGAGGTAAGCCTATTGGTCTTACTGGATACCTGATTTTGATTAACCGCTTTACGGGTCCTGGTACAGTTCCTTCGATTAAAATGAAGTCGTTTTTTAGAACACCGTAGTGCTTTAATCCTCCTTTTGGAACTACATTAAAGTCATTCAAGTTCTCTTTAAGAACTATCTTCAGTATTCTCTTATTATATTCTGTCCTTTGATGGAATCCCATCTGACCGGCTCTCGGAATTCTGAACATTACTCCTGGTTTTTGTGGTCCTATGCTTCCTGTTCGCCTATGTCCTTTTCTATGCTTATGCCATCTTGGAAGAATCTTTACACCGAATCTCTTTATAACTCCTTGAGTGCCCTTGCCTTTAGTTACTGCAATAACGTCTACAAATTGACCTTCCTTAAAGACATCAGTTACCCTCAGCTCTTTACCTATTTTCTTAATAGCATATTCTAGTGCTTTAATAGGATCCCCGCCTATATTAATTTCAAATACCTCGGGTTTCTTTTTGCCTATTGTAGTCAGCCTCGGCTGAGCCGCTACAATTAGCCTAACGCTAGCTATTTTATCTTTAACGGATTCTATCTTCTTTAACTGCTCTTCAAAACGCTTTTGTGCTTCTTCTTTAATTTTTTCATCAGCTTTAATTTCCTTTTCAATTTTCTCCCTCCCCTTTTCTTTTCTGATTTTTATTCTGTAAAATATTGCTGCTTTAGGTACTGTGAACTTTCTCTTAAGGTCTTCAGGCAGCTCTTTGCTCCATACCTCTCCTAGACACTTATAGCCATAAGGAGTTTTTTCATATACCCTTATGCCACAGATTAATAAAGGAGGACACTCAACAATAGTTACGGCTTTCGCTACCTCTTTTCCAAAGAATGGATGGTTTGGATTATTCTCTCTGTAAATAACATGAGTCATACCCGCCTTATATCCTGCGAAAGCTAATGGAATAGTTTCAGATATTTTAGGCCATCGTCTTATTCTCGCTACTATACTTTTAGCTCTAACTCTAGGATAAACCCCTATTGATCCTCTACGCGGTCTGTGATCTTTGACCATTCTAATCCCCTTAGCTAGCTGAAGTGAGAAAATATCAGGATGGTAATAAATATTTTGCCTTCAGACCTCTCAACGCCTTAACTCATCTTGAACATACTCACTACTGAGCTTCTCCTGACATATGTTTATTTCATTACTTTAAATAAAATATCTGTTTTACAATCTTAATGACAATTATATTAAATTTTCATATAATATTTAATATTGATAAGACTATTAATACAGCTTCCTCTGTCCTAATAGTCTTTGTTCCCTGGAAAGGAGCGAAATTTACTATGTAATCACAAACTCTATCAGGATCTGCTCCTTCCTCACGGAAAATCTCGTATATACCCCTCTTAGGTCCTCCAAAGAGAACTAAGAGATCTAATGCTTTATTCAGTTTTTGCTTTAATTCCGAAATTATAGTAGTAATAAAAACGCCGTGCCGTGAGGTGCCAATGACTAGCCCCGCCTTGCTTTTCTTGATAGCGTCTAAAAGACTATCTGCCCTCACTACTTTATATCCCCAATATATGGGGACCTCCTCTCTCTTAATGATTTTTTTAGCAGACACGTCTACTGTAACTCTTTTCATTACGTGAGAAGAATTAAATTCGCAGACTAGCGGGTAATCTAAACCTATATCGACAATGGCTTTACCTCTCTTCGAATCCCATTTAATGATAATGCCTTCACGATATTCACGACCCCTTACCATAATTCTCTCAGATTTAAGTGGATGATGAGGAGTTCTTAGCGGAGGAAGTATGCCCACATACCTTAGGCTTTTATTACGCAATATAAGATATTTTCTTAAATATTGTGGACACTCCATGTACTCAAGAATTTTAATTATTAAATCTTGGTTTTGTAGAGATTTTTCTCCTTCTCTATAAACGTAGATCTTATCTACTCTGAATATGGCTGCAGCTCTACCTATCAATCCTATTTTCGCAGTCTTTTCTCTTAAGCTTTGAGCTTCGCTGATGAGTGATGAAGGAATAGCTATAGACCAGCAGGGTCTTGTTCTTCTCGGTGGATATTTTGTCATCTACTTAACTATCTTCTTTTACTCTTCTTTCGTTTCTCTTTACTTTTACCTCTTTTCTTCGACTCTTCTTTACTTTCGGATTTTTCTACGTCAAAGAATATAGAAGTTCTCTGTCTACCCCCCATATTCCCAGAACTACTTAAGTGAAGACCTTAATTAATTTAACTTCTTACCCTCCAATAAGCAACTTTTCCTCGTTTAATTTCCTCAATAAATCCCTCCTTTTCTAAAAGCCTTAATATATAGAATACTTGTGAATGAGAAAGTCCTACTCTTTTCACTATTTCTGATGTAGGTAGCTCTCTTTCGGCTTTAATTAGCTCATAAATAGTCTTTTTTCTCTCTTTAACAAATTCTGTAGTCCTCCGGGGCATGTTGCATATTACGCAGAGATATAATTTATAATTTATGTCTTCAAAGGTTTGCACTTCAGCATCAACTATGAAAGTACTGCGCTATCAAGACTATGTTAAGGCATAGTTAACTTTTGAGCAATTTTCTGAGCAGCGGATAGGCTTCCAATGCTCTCTCCTGGGCAATTATTCCCTGATATTGAACTAGTATTCCTGCTAATAGCAGTATGCCTATACCAGATCCTATGACACCTAAAATGTCTCCAAGGACGCTTATTATAGCTACTATAATTGAGCTAAGAACTGTTAGTATAGGGATGTACTTTCTGAGAAGGTTAGCAATAATTCTCGAAGAGAGCCTAAATCCACGGATTTGCATACCTGCACTCACGAGCTGTTCTGCTTGAGACTTGGGATCCATTCCTGTTAGCTCTACCCACAGCATACCGAAGAGCATACAGAAGCCTATTGTTATTAATGCATATAGCGCTACATGAATAGGATCGTTTATTAAGGACTCTATCCCTCGTGGCGGTGTTATGTAGTAGACTAGACAGCCTGGGAGAGGCACTATTCTACCATCTTTTATCTCAAATTTTGCGAGTAAATTTAACCACTCGTTACTATTATCTCTGTTAAATCTAGACCAGATGATTTGAGAAAACATGTATATGTCTGTGTACAATATGCTTGCAAAGATCAGTGGAATTATTGATACGTATAGGAATTTAAATGGAATCTTTGCCTTTAATCCTCGGTACTTCGCTAATGATACGCCTACTTCTACCTGCATATTCTCCATGTATATGATTAACACAAAGAATGCTATCATTGAAATGAGCCCTATCAAGTCCGGTAGTCCTCTTCTAGATATAACAGTGAGTAAAATCTCCCAGTTACCTGTGCTAGTTGCATTGAGTAGAGCAACACTTAGTGCTGGCACCACTCCTAGAGGTAATCCATCGAAGGGACCTACTGGCGAGAAAACTTGCCAGAAAACTTGCTGAGCTATTCCAGCGGCAATAAATAAGTTTACCCCACTTCCTATTCCCCATCCCTTCTGTATCATTTCATCCATCAGTATTACAGCAATAGAGGCAAATAGTAGTTGAGTGAAAACTATAGCAGCTACATTAGGTGAGAGATAACCATAGCTCCCTCCGAGTATAAAAGCCAAGGCCTCGACAGCGGCAAAAATTATTGCTAGTAATTTTTGAGCTCCTGTGAAGAAAGACCTATCTTCAGGCTTTGACAGATCTAGCTCTAATATTTTGCTTCCCACGAGTAACTCTAAAATGATCCCGCTAGTCACTATTGGGCCTATTCCTAACTCAGCTAATGTCCCCTTTCTCGACGCTAAGATTATTCTAAAGAAGAATAGCTCTTCAAATCCTCCTCGCCCATAAGGTATTCCGTAAAGCGGCACTTCACACATTATAAGGTAAACAATAACAACTAGTGCTGACCAAAATAATTTCTCTTTCAGTGAAACTGGCCTACGCGGTCTTGGAACCTCTGGTAGAATCGTAAATATAGGTTGTAGCGCGTTTTTTATAGACATGAGCTCTCACCACTATTAAGTAGATGCCTCGCTTAAAAGAATCACTTTACCCCCGGCACTCTCTACTTTCTTAACAGCTTTTTTAGACGCCTTTAAAGTTACTAAAATGACTGGTTTAGAGATATCGCCCTCTCCTAAAATCTTATTATAACCTAATTTTGTGAGATCAACGTAATATTTCTTATCTCTTATCTCCACTAATCCCTTCTCGACTAAATTGTCGAGAATAGAGTCCAGGTCTTTTAAGTTAATAGCTCTTATTTCAGGCTTTATAGCTGGAGGTCTAGTGAAGCCGTGTTTTCCATACCAGCCAGGAGCATACTTAATGACCCAAGTCCACATGTGTTTGTGAAAACCAGCGTGTCCTCTACCTCCTCTACCACCACTTTTTCTATGTTGCCCTACTCTACCCCATCCGTGAGTTCTCCAGCCCCTCAAACTTCTAGACTTCTTCTTTCTCCTGACTACCATTGAACCACCGTCTAAACTAAATCTGAAAGTAAGGCTCTTGCAGAGCTATATAGCTTTTTCGTAGTTCTCAGAAACGCTTGACCTAATACTTTTCCATAATCCTTTACCGGTAGGTGAAATAAAGACTACTTAAATTAACTGTTTTCGGAAGGTTCAATATCACTATTTGACTCTTGTTTCGGTTTTATTAAGATAAATACTTCTTGCTGTAACTCCTGAAAAATGTCACTGCGCCTCTTCAGCTTGCAGCACTTCGAACTCTAGCGGAAAGTTTATAAACCTTAAGCATAAAGAGCCATAGTTGAACCACTTAAGGTGAATATTATGAGCGCGCTAGACATGTGGGTTCCTAAGACAAAAGTAGGCAGACTGGTAAAAGAGGGGCGAATAACGTCAATAGACGAGATATTCGAGCGAAACTGGCCTATCAAAGAGGTAGAGATAGTTGATACTCTTCTTCCTGACCTCAAACATGAAGTACTGAACATAAATTTAGTTCAGCGCCAGACGGATAGCCCGCAGTAGCGGGCCCGTAGGCTGGCGAAATAAGCAGATTTCAGGCTGTAGTAGCTGTCGGTAACGAAGACGGCTACGTAGGCGTCGGTGTAGGTAAAGCTAGGCAAGTGCGTCAGGCTATAGAGAAAGCTATACTAGATGCTAAGCTCAATATAATTCCTGTCAGAAGAGGATGTGGAAGCTGGGAGTGCCTTTGTAACACTCCTCATAGCGTTCCATTTAAAGTTCGTGGAAAGTGCGGCAGTGTCGAAATAATTCTAATTCCAGCTCCTAAAGGAGTAGGGCTTGTCGCCGGAGAGACTGCTAAAGCAATACTTAGACTAGCAGGTATTAAGGATGTATGGACAAGAACTAGAGGGGAGACAAGAACTACAATAAATTTCGCGAAAGCAACTTACGAGGCTCTTAAGAAGACATATGTCATCAAGACTCCCGACAGGTGGTAACACCTTGAGAAAAAGGCTAGTCGTAGTCAGAATTAGAGGCACTGTAGGTGTCCGTAGAGACGTAGAACACACGCTTAAACTACTGCGCCTCGTCAGAAAATTTCACGCTGTAATAATAGACGATCGCCCGGACTACATGGGGATGCTCCAGAAAGTAAAGGACTACGTCACTTGGGGAGAGATCGACGCCGAGACTTTAGCAGAACTTCTTAGGAAAAGAGGGAGACTTACAGGAAATAAAAAGCTGTCTGAAGACATCGTTAAGGAACTAGGCTACGAGAGTATAGAAGATTTCGCTAAGGCAGTAATTGAGTTTAAAGCAGAGCTATCCGACATTCCAGGATTAAAGCCTATATTCAGACTTCATCCTCCTAAAGGAGGGTTCAAGAGAACTACAAAAAAAATGTATACTGATCGAGGAGAAACGGGCTATAGAGGAAAGGATATAAACGAGCTTCTACGCCGAATGATATAAGTCAATCTACTTATTAGAGCTTAGAAGCTTTTCGTATTTTGAAATAATTTTAGTCTTTACTTCTTCGAAGTGCGACACTATATCCTCCGGCCGTAAACCTCTCTTAATATACTGAGAGAATTGCTTTTCGTAGAGACTCGGATCTTTCTCCAAGAGAAATTTTGCATACGCCGCTACATGTTCTCCTTGTATTCGCTCGTCTGAAGGGAAAACTTCAGGCGAGCAAGGTACTTTAAGTCCGGCATCAATAGCTCCTTTTATCACTGCAAACACTTTTCCTCCCTTTACCGGTCTATGAAGCCCTATATCTGGAATAGCTTCCTCTATTCCCTTAAGCCTAGCTTTGTAGCCTGCAATAAGTCCTGTAAGGTAAGCTGCTGAAGTATTTGAACAGTCCCCCAACCAACCATATTTTTTAGCCAAAATTTTTGATGATATTCCTATGACCGTTTCATCTCCCTGAGGCTTCGCTTTCACTATTTGCACGATAATGTATTTTAGTGTCTTTCTTACAATTAGTCTGAGCTTACCTGAAATAATCATTTTTCTCCTTTTGTAATAGTTAGTTAAGCCTAGGCGTCTTCTTCTGAAAGGAACTCTATAGCGCCCACCTCTAGCCATGGCTCTTACCTCTCCATAAGTTTATGTTCCTCGATATAAGCTTTTAAGTGTGAAACACTTCTGAAATAACCTCCTTTAGCCAGCCTGTAAAGCCTCCTATAGGTCTTTGGGCTTATTTTTCTTCTACTCTTTAGCTTTCTTAAAAACTTCCTTAAAGCTCTTATCCTAGCTACCCATAGTTCCTTTTCATCAAATCTTGGCCCCTTCCTTTTGCCAGGTCCTCGTCTTCTTCCCTTTTTCCTTTTTAACTGCCTTAATTTTATTCTGTACCTAGAGTTTCTTTTCTTGGGCTTTACTTTTATAACTCCTTCTTTGATAAGCTTTTTCACCTCTTCTCTAGTAATTACTGTTACTAGTTCGTTGTGCTTAGACGGATCAATCCATATGCGAGATACTCCTACTCCAAGCACTTTTGCTGCCAGTCTTTTTACATGATCTACTGACATCGTCTATGCACCTCTCCTCTTAGAGCTGAGGGTTTAATATTTTTATATTACGTTTCAATGCTTCTTCTATTATTTCTTTTCTTTTCTTTTTACCCACTGTAGAAGCTATCCTTATGGCTTCTTTCCGAGAATCTATTTTCTCGAGATCCTTTACATTATAGACCAAAACTTCACGAAAGCCTGATGGATGATACCTCCTCACTACTTTAGGTGTCCTATATCCTATCTTAACTCTAGCAGGATAACCCTTTCTTTCAAGCCTTATCTTATTATCAAGTCCTTTCGGCCTTCTCCAGCTGCCACCTATTCTTTTAAATCTCCATTCGTCCATTCTCATGAATCTAGGCTTTTTCCTCTTCATGTATGTTTTTAGTATAAGCATTCTTTCTTCAAGTGACGATAGTTCTGGTTTAATTTTAATCTGGGATTCAAGTTCCTCTTCCATTTTCACCCCCCTAGTAAACATAAGCTATGAGCACTCCGCCTACACCTAGTTTCTTAGCTTCTCTATGAGTCATTACTCCTTTAGAAGTTGATACTATTAGTATACCTAAGTCTCTTGAAGGGAGATAACGTTTTTCCCATTCTTCGAATTCATTCTTTTTAACAGGAAATCTTGGTTTTATTACCCCGCATTTATTTATTCTACCGAGTAGCTGAACTCTTAATTTGCCAGACCTTCCGTCATCAATGTACTCTATTTCTCCAATATATCCTTCCTTTTGCATGACACGAAGTACTTGTGCTATGAATTTTGATGCTGGGTATATTATACACTCCTTGTGTCCTCTTACCTCATTATTCATTATTGTCGCCAGAGCGTTAGCAAGAGTGCCCATCAATACCATGAAATCCCCCTCAAGAAATTTACCTGCCTTCTATATACTTTTCTCTCGCGCTTTCACATGTACTTCTTAAATCCTATTTCTTCCGCTACTTCTCTAAAGCACCTTCTGCATAAATTTAAGCCATACATTCTTATTAATGCTTCATGAGTTCCGCAACGTCTGCATCTTCTAGACCCCTTTCCATATTTCCTTATCTTAGGTGGTCTGATTTTACCCATTTCATCACCTTCTAGTAGTTTTAATTACAGCTACACCTAATACTTTTTCTAAAAATTCTATTGCCTCTTCTCTTGTCACAAAATGGTTCTTCCCTATACTAGACTTTCTGCGCTTTCTTCTAGCTACCCTAAACCCGGGCCTTTCTAGCGATATACAGACATCAAATCCGAAAATACCGACCGTGGGATCATACTTTACTCCCGGCAGATGAATATGCTCTTTTATTCCAAAGCAGATATTACCTCTTTTATCTACGCCGCTCTCCTTAATTTTGTAATCAATTACAGGTAAGACCTTCTCTAAAAATTTCAGCGCCTTTTCTCCACGTAGAGTAACTATACATGCTATATTTTCTCCCCTTTTGATGCCAAATTCCTTTATTGTACGTTTTGCTTTCCTAAATGAAGGTTTTTGCCCAGTTATTTCTTCAAGAACCATCGCCGCCTTCATTAAACGCTCTCCAGACTCTCCAACAGCCATATTTACAACTACTTTACCTAACACTATGCTTCTCATAGGGTGCTCTTTAGGCAACACCCAAGGCTTCTCTAACATATAACTTTTCGGCATGATTACATCACCTCAAATATCTTGATCTCAGGCTTATCCTTTCCTATGATAAATACATATTCCATTATCGTTCTTAACTCTTCGCCCTTTTCAGTCTCTAAAGTTACTATTGCTTTAGACTTCTTGAATACTTGAGTACCTCCCTTTATTTTGCCTACCCTACCTACGTTATTTCCTCCTATTACTATTGCGTAAGCTCCTTCTTCAAATTTGTAATGTCCTAATAATTCTTGCCTGGGTATGCTTACTTTTATGGTATCATAAGTTTTAAAGACATCTTCTTCAGGGTTCATTGGGTTGGCTACTTTAATTAAGCAGTTCCGTCCATCATGTAAGTTAAGCTGAATATTTCCTCCTTTAACCGTAGTTTTGTTCTCTATTCTACACAACTTGAACTTAGCCTCCTCCTCGCTTATCGGAATAAGATCGAGAAACTTCACCGGATGCGGTAGAACTCTGAAGAACTCTCGTGAAGGAATTATTTCGATAACATCCATTAGACCTACTGGATACTTATAGTCTCTCCTTACTTTACCGTCGACTTTAATTTTTCCCTCTCCGAGAATAATTCTGGCCTCGCGCATAGTCTTAGCGTACTTCAAGTAGTCTCTCAGTATTATTCCGAGAGGTATACAACGTTCAAGGGGATGAGGCCCTGGCTTAGGCTTTACCGTCCAGTGATACTCTTTTCTGAGTATTCTCCAGAACCAGGGAGCTTTATGTCTAGTTAGATGTTTTGAAGTCATTCTATCACCTGCTTTCGTTTAATTATTTCCTTTCTACGAGGATCTGATAGATCTAGCTTTGTTATCAATACTTTTGACGGGTGGATAGGCACATATACCGTGGTTCCGTCAGCCTTTTGCCTAGTAGCTCCTTCTATATAAATTCTCCTCTTCTTTAAGTCTGCTCTAACCACTTTTCCTTCATGTCCAGCATAGTCTCCTCTCAAGATAATAACAGTATCCCCTTTTCGAACAGGTATTCTCTTTATTCCTAACTCTCGTCGAAGAGGCTCCGCCAGCTTCGCTGTCATATGTTTTTGCCGTCTATGCAGTGGGGCGTTGAAATAAAGGTACCTTTGCTTGCGAGGCTGTGTAGGTGAGGCTCTCATAATATAACCTCCTTTGAAAGGATAAAAGCTAATTAATAAGGTTTGCTCCCATCTTTCAAGTCAGCTTACTTGGTCAGTATGTTTACTTGAGGATAAAGCTTCAGGACTCATGTTTATTTAAATAAGTTAATAAAACCTAAAAATTCTACTTATACTTGAGTAATCATTTCTCCCTTTCCCGCATTCTTCTCTTGTAGTCTTCCTTTATCTTATTCCAGTCTATGTGCTCATGTATTATTGCCCTTAAATGCTCTTTAAGTATTTGAAGAGCTTTTTCCCGACCCAGTCTCCCAGCATTCCATGTCACGAAAGGCGAATAGAAGCGAGCAGACTCGAATTTCACATTATCGTCCTCTATTTTGAACTTTATGTAACCTAATTCTCTTAGATGGCAGGTGTCATTAGGACACAATATATCTATTTCATTTAACTCTTTTTTCAGAAATAGTAGCTTGTAGTCTCCTGGACTTTCTATTATTCTTCCACACGGGCACTGAATTTTAGCCTCCTGAACACTACTCTTAGCCAAACCTATCACCTAACAATCTACTACTTCCTACCTGTAATTTTAACTTTTTGTTTTAGCGAAAGAACACTTAAGCTGCGAGCTTTGCATATCCTCTGTAACTACTAATCGCTAAAGTGAAGTCTCTGCTGATACTTTACTTTAAGAAAATTACAAGCTATGGTAGCAGGGAGACCCCGCCTAGTGCGCCGGCCGGGATTTGAACCCGGGTTCACCGGCTTTCTTCGTGTAAATGCTTGGGAGGCCGGTATCCTCCCAGGCTAGACTACCGGCGCATGATAGATTTGCCTAGAATGAGAGATAAATCTTTCGCTTTAAGGTTTAGCTGGATTATCTATTGAAGCGAAAGCATATGCCCATGTCAGACTATTAGCTATGTTAAAGTCCCTGCAACTATTTGAGAGTATTACTTAAATTTTTAAATAGCTATTTAACTAATACTTGATATTTAATTAATTATAATTAAAGGCATTGTTTAAGGTATTTTGACTATGAAAAGCTGCTATATGTTGAAGTAAATAAAGCTGTAATAATCCTAGAGCTAACACGATGGCTGTTAACTAATGTCGGTATGGTTTTATTTCTAGGAGCTATGAGGAAGATTACTGTTGGAGAGAGAATTACTTCCGTATTTCTAGTAAGTGCTTACTCGGTGTAGGATTTAAGAGATTTATTATATATTTACAATCCTGGTATTTTAATCTATAAGACAAAGTATTCCGGTGTAATTTTAGTATTTTCTAGTTTAAGCAAGCATTGTGTGAAAAATATATTGAGATTGATCTCCTTACCTCATGTATATAAAATAACTTTTTGACCTACTTTTGTTCAACTTTAATAATAAACAGTTAGATTAGAGAGGATAATTAAGCAGATAGCTATACCTATTAGAAGAGTGATGATACAATCAAGCTTTTAACAAGGGAAAGATAGAGGTATTGAAATTAGTAAAATAGAGAATATAATTAAAGATATATTAAAAATAAATAAAATTACTTTAAATAATAAAAATTATATATATTAAGAATAGACATTATAGATGACTTGTTAGAGTAATTCTGCTTACTCGTGAGGTAAGACGTTAGCATACTTGAGTTACCCGAAGTACTGTCTAATGGTTTAGTCTTTAAGCGATAAAAATAAATAGTTTCGGAGCCAGTAATGAAGTAGAGTGAAAGTAAATGGCTTTAAATGATATATTTTTCGAGGAGAGGAAGATAATAAGGAGAGAAGAAGCGCTAGTACCGTCGTCTAAGTTCATACCTCAGAGACTTCCTTGTAGGGAAGACCAGCTAAGAAAATTAGGCATATTGTTTAGGGATATCTTAACAACAGCTGGTGCAGTGTATGTTAGATGTGTTTTAGTTGGTCCAGTAGGCACGGGGAAAACTATAGTATCTCAATATTTCGGAAGAGAGATAGAAAAAGCTGCCATAAAGTATGGCATTAACCTTAAGTATATACACATTAACTGTCCTAATAGCCCGTCTTTATTTAAAATTATGAAAAAAATAGCAGAGAGTCTAGGGCTTTCAGTACCTAAAAGAGGTCTTTCAGCACAGGAAATAATGCACCATGTATGGGAAACTTTGCTTGAACAAAACAGGTTTATTATAGTGGCTCTAGATGATGCTGATCACTTAATTAAGAAAAATAAAGCGGAAAGCAGAGAAATATTCTACAATTTATTAAGAATATCAGATGAGTATTTTGATACTAAACAGTATGTTCACTATATAATTATAGTTAAAGAAATAAGCACATTATACTCATTTGATGAAAGCATAACAAGTATGCTTTTACATAATATAATCAGATTCCCACCTTATAGTAGTAAGGAAATATGGGAGATATTAGCTGAAAGAGTATATGAAGAAAAAGCTGTTGCAGAAAACTCTGTATCAGAGGAAATAATATCATTTATAAGTGATTATATAGGTTACGATAAGGGAGGAACCGGAAATGCTAGACATGCGCTTGAGATCCTTTACTTAGCCTGCAAAAATGCGGAAATGCGAGGAGCTACTAGAGTAGATATACATGATGTTAGACGAGCTGCTAGTAGAGTCTGTTTAACCTTATCAGTTGACGATATAAGAGGCCTCACCTTACATGAACTCTTACTGCTACTAGCTATTGCAAGAATTTTTAGGTACTCAGATATAGAATTCGTTAAGATAGGTGATGTAGAAAAAATGTACCATCTCGTTTGTGAAGAGTTTAATGAGAAACCGAGAGGACATACTCAAGTGTGGGAGTATGTTAAGCGTTTAAAGAATATGCGGTTAATTAACGCACATTTGTCGGGCGCTGGAATAAGAGGCAAGACTACACTAATATCTCTGGTATATCCACCTGAAGACTTAGAGAATATTATAATCGAGTATCTAAGAAATATGCAGCTTTATGAAGACCTTTGACTTAAGTTCTTTTATCTAAAATTTCTTTAAACGTTTTTTCACTTACACCAAGCCACTTAAGCAACTTTTTACCTTCTTCTTTATTGACTTCATAGATTACCATTATGTATGGGAGAATTTCTATATTCGCCTTTGATTTAGATAAATGACATTTTTTCTTAATAGCCTCTAGAACTATATCTAATTTTTCACGATATTCTTTCGATTTTGATAGTATCCTTAGTTTTTCCGGAAAAGAGTATCTGACAAATCTAAAGCGAGGTTTATGCTTTATTATAGCGACTCCCGCGGTCATTAGCTCTAACGCATAAGGCAACAGTCCCCAGTTCTGAGTTTTCTTAATTCTTCCCATAATAACATCAGCTTTGGATAGTGCATCATAGGCTTCGGCTAATGCCTCTGGCATTGAGTACTGGTACGGAAGATTTTCATGTATGTACTGCATAAACATCTGATAGTCAAATGAGGGATTGAGTGTAACAGCTTTTGCTTCGCTACATTTCTTAGCGAGGAATACTTGCCTAACTATGTCGAACATGGAAAGCTGATGGCTTCTTTCTCCTAGCAGTCTTAGGTCTTCAAGAGTTATGATTTTTTTCCCCTGGGCGATTGCCTGTAAGTCATTGATACATGCGCGGAGATCCCCCTTATTTCTTTTTATTATTGCTCTTAAAACGTCATCGCTAGCCCTTATTCCTTCACGTTCACATATTTTCCTTAGTACTCTTAACTCGAGATAACTCGGAATCGGGCGAAACTCTATCAGTAAGCACTTGTCTCTAAGGGATCTTAACTTAGGATCCCAGGGATTGTTAGCAGTTAAAACTACAGGAACTATAGTCTCACTTATTATTGATTCTATAGCTCTTAGTGCTCCAATATCTTCTCTTAAGTTTATTCCGTCAACTTCATCCAGCAGCACTATTTTTCCTTTATATCCAAAGAGGCTCCTCTCCTTAATTGATGTCTTAATTACTCTACTTAAAGCGTTAGCTGTTCTAACATCGCTAGCATTCATTTCAATAACCTCTAAGTTATACTCTTCAGCAGCAGCATGAACTAGCGTAGTTTTACCGCATCCCGGCGGCCCATAAAGGAGGGCAGCCTTCTTAGAAGGTACTTTACCTGCAAGCCATACTTTTAGCCAACTAAGAAATTTTTCTTTGGCCTCCCTATTTCCGACAACATCATTTACCCTCCTAGGCCTATATTTTTCGGTCCATATTTCTGTGGACATAATATTCACCTTATAGGAGTTCTTCAGCAAACTTAGCCGTGTTGGCTAAGTGATATAACATCACAGGTATTTTTTGCCAAGGAGCGCCAGTTTTGCTAGAAAAGCACTTAACTGAATTTCCTCATCAGCTCCTTCAACGAGTCTAAAGTTAATTTCTCCAGCTAAATCTATTAGTTCTACTTTAGCCTCTTCAGGTAGACCTAATTCTGATTTAGGACTAAGAATTTCTCTGTGTATTAATTTAAGAATATCTAGTCCAGACAGCCCGTAGTAAGCCATTAGTTCTCTAAGCTTACTTCTAGCTTTAATAAAATTGCCTGTCAGGGCTAACTTAAGAAGCTCTCTTATTTCTCTAGGTGAAACTTTCCCGACAACCTTGTATACAGCATGTTCATCAACTACTCCCCCTAAGGCTGCCGCTGCTTGAAGCGTATTAATAGCTCTCCTCAAGTCTCCTCCACTAATCTCCCATATGGCTTCCAAGCCATCTTCAGTTATTTTAACACTCTCTTGTTCACAAATATACTTTAATCTTGCAAATACATCCTCCTTTTTTAACAGTTGAAAACGAAATATAGCACACCTCGACTGAATAGGTTCAATTATTTTTGACGGATAATTTGCTATAAGACAGAACCGGGCTGTTCTGGAATACATTTCCATCATTCTTCTTAAAGCCTGCTGGGCATCACTAGTCATATTGTCAGCTTCATCGAGTATTACTAATTTGAAGGGAACTTCGCCGAGAGCCACTGTTCGCGCATAATCTTTAACACGCTCTCGGATAACTTGTATTCCTCTTTCATCAGATGCATTTAGCTCTAATACGTTAGCTCTCCAATTTTCACCATACAGGTCATGAGCCAAACAAAGTGCTGCCGTAGTTTTCCCTGTCCCCGGAGGACCTGCAAAAAGTAGGTGAGGCAGTGCTTTCTCTCTCACAAATCTCTTAAGTCTTTCTACTATCTCCTCTTGATCTATCATTTCATCAAGTGTTTTTGGTCTATATTTTTCAACCCAAAGCTCAATCTCATGACTTTCACTCAAGACAAACCCCTCTTTAGAAAATTTCTGGAAGAGTATATACTTTTACTGGTTCTTGCAACATTATATTACGTAAATAATACTTAGTGCTGTTGCTTTATCTTGACGCTAAAGCTATTCTCTCGATCTCCTCCTTCTTCCTCACTGCATAGCTTGAAGGATCATTACGAGCAGCATTTATTATTTCATCTGCTAAACACTCTTCAATAGTCTTAGGATTATTAAAGGCTGCTTGTCTAGCTCCTTCGCTCATAAACCTTAAGGCTAAATCTACCCTTCTTTGAGGAGCTACATCAACTGATACGTGATACAGTATCCCACCGTATATTATCCTAGTAGTCTCTTCTCTCGGTGCCGCATTTTCTATAGCTCTTACAAGCACTTGAATAGGGTTTTCACCTGTCTTTAAATATATTATATCGAAAGCTCTTTTTACAATATTTATGGCCATATGCTTCTTCCCAGCATTTCTTCCAGGCCGCATTAACTGATTAACGAGTCGTTCGACGATATTGACCTTAGATTTCGCAAATCTCCTTTTCGCGTGCCTCCCTTCACTGTGAGGAATGAACACTGGGTCTAAGCATATGTATCGCCTAAGCCCTGGATCTTTAATCTCTATTCCCTTAAATGACCATTTCCCGAATAGCTTTATTTCTTTTCCATCTAAGGTCTCCTCAACCATACCTACTGCACCACACTTCTTCTCTTAAAAATTTATCCTTTTGTCACAGCTATTGGGACCAGCCGCACTACTTTAGTTGCAATGCCGACTTTATGGCTGACCTCAGCCACTTTATCCACGTCCTTGTAAGCTCCTGGAGCCTCCTCAGCTACAACTCTTATGTTCGCAGCTCGCACAAGAATGCCTCTCTTTTCAAGCTCAGCCTTAACCTTAGATCCCCAATACTGCCTAGTAGCTGCATGTCTGCTTAAGAACCTGCCAGCGCCGTGAGCAGTACTACCAAATGTTATTTCCATAGCTCTCTTTGTACCTACAAGAACGTACGATGCTGTACCCATAGACCCGGGGATCAATACAGGCTGGCCTATACTCCTATACTTAGCCGGAATATCTGAATGTCCTGGAGGAAAAGCTCTAGTAGCGCCCTTCCTGTGGACAATAACTTTTCTAGTAGCGCCATTAATCTTGTGGTACTCAATTTTAGCAATATTGTGAGCTACGTCATATACCAACTTTAAGCCAAGTTCATCAGCCTTCTTCTTAAAGACCCTTTCGAAAGCCTGCCTTATCCAATGTAAAATGCATTGCCTGTTGGCCCAAGCAAAATTACAAGCGCAACTCATTGCGGCAAAGTAATCTTCAGCTTCCCTGCTTTTAGCAGGCGCACACGCCAGTTCCCTATCAGGCGGCCTTAGTCCATACTTCCTCATAGCGTGCTCCATTATTCTCAAATAATCACTACACACTTGATGCCCGAATCCTCTGCTTCCGGTATGAATCATTACAGTAACCTGACCTTCTTCGTATATTCCCATTTCTTTAGCAGCTTTAGGATCATATATTTTATCGACTACCTGTATCTCTAGGAAGTGATTTCCACTTCCTAGTGTCCCTAGCTGACCAGATCCCCTTTGCTTTGCTCGTGTAGAAACCTTGCCCGGGTCCGCTGTCTTCATACATCCCTTCTCTTCACAGAACTCTGCATCTTCGGGCCAGCCGTAGCCGTGATCTATAGCCCAGGCGACACCTTCACTTAGCACGTTATCTAGTTCGCTTATAGATAACCTTATTCTTCCTCTGACACCAACACCCGAGGGGACGAGAGAAAATATGGTATCTATCAGTTCCTTTAGTACTGGTCTTACATCTTTTTCTGTCAGATCTGTCCTAACTAACCTTACTCCACAATTTATGTCATACCCTACTCCACCAGGGCTTATTACTCCTTCTTCAGCATCTATTGCAGCGACTCCGCCTATTGGGAAGCCGTAACCCTGATGAGCATCAGGAAGAGCTATAGCATACTTATATATTCCAGGTAAGTGAGCTACATTCGCACATTGAATTAGCGTAAGGTCGCTCTTCATTTTGCTTAATAAATAGTCGTCAGCAAATATCCTACCGGGAACTCTCATTCCAGGTCTGAACGTCTTAGGTATCTCCCAGACATATTCCCCTATTTTAACAAGAGGGACATGGGCAGACATCTACTTTCCAAGACATTAGCCAATATTTAGCTTTTACGTCTAGGTGAGGTTAAAATCTATAAATTAACTAACCTCTACGCTATATTCACCTTCCGTATTATATATCTAAGACAAATTTAACTACATAGGTGCCGTCGTCTCTCTTCGAGATGTCCATGAGAGAATATGTTACGGCTTTTACTAATGTTCTGCTTTCATGCCTTTGAGGATCAAAATTCTCCCCTTCTGCAACTGCTTCTAAAATTATCTTAGACTCACTTATTTTTTGAATCTCCTTCACCTCTATGTGAGAAAAGACAAGTCCTTTAGCTTCAAATATGAAAAGGAGCTCCTCTAGCCAGTTATATAACAGAGAGAAATAATCAAAACCTTCTACCTTTATATACTTCCTGACTTTTCTTTCTACCTTCTTAGTATCTGTCATTACTTCAAAGAAAGCTATACCTGCATTAGAAAAAGCCTCCTCTAAAGTCCTGCCATAGGCCGCTATATAGACGTCAGCAGTATGATCTAAAAAGGTGAACCGTCTATCTAGTTCATACTCAGCATCCTCGTGCCTCAAACTCATACAAACCTTGCCATCACTCAGTTTAATATAAAACTATTGCTATTAGAGAGGGGGCTGACAACTTAATCATCTCTTGTTATTAATGCTTTTAGTCTTTCTAGCTCGGTGCTTCCAGGTATTGGGCGTGGAGGCTCACCAAACTCAAGTGCACTCTAGCATAGTTGTAGAAACATGCTCAAGCATAAACTAGCCTGAGAGCAGAGTCTAGAAGCTTGCGAGGCGAAGGAAATAAGCATTAAAGCCCCTTAACCTATCTTTAATCGCGCATATAAAGCACTCAACATAGCTGTGATACCTATTTTCTAACTGCTTCACGGCTTCTTTTCACGCCTATTGATGCTAGTGTTCTTGCTGTTTGTCTTAGGCTCTGGATCTGAGAGATAGAGGTATATTGCGTAGAGAACTACTTCTACTGGGGTCCGCTCTCTTAGCATAAAGTAGGTTCTGCACATGCCATTATACTAAAGAACCGCCCCCGCCAAAACCTTAAGCTGTCAGCACCTTAGAGAATTGTGGCGCCGGGGGTGGGATTTGAACCCACGCGGCCCGTAGGGCCATCGGCTTTCTCTAAGGAGGTCTCAAGGCCGACGCCTTGGACCACTCGGCCACCCCGGCATTTTCCAATTGACTGAAGAAGAATATATTCGTTTCTATCTCCAGATTCCCCCTTTACCCAAAGTGCCTCACCTTTGACAACTTGAGGCTCAGACAAGTTAATTCTATGTGGGATTAATGAAATAATAGTGGAGTACCCCTAAAAGTGCCTTGAACTCCTATCGTTTTTAAATAAACATTTCCTTAAATGGAAGTTTAGTTTAGAGACGATAGATCTTTCTTCATCTATCTTCAATATAAATGTTATAGTTGCCTCGGAGGATAACCCATAAGAGCCCAGAAAATTCCTAGAAATGAGTGTTATTCAATTAAACTCTATGTACTCTTAAAAGACATTAATATTATACTACCGCTATATTTACTATTATTGTATGATTCATTGAAAATAAACTACTAAAGATGGTTTAGATGTGATAAAATTCATCTCATTTCTAGTTCTACATGCACTGACTCTGGTATTCTTATTCTCATTAACTGCCTTATGGCACGTTCATCGGCGTCCATGTCGATTATTCGCTTGTGTATCCTCATTTCCCACTTGTCGAATGTGTGTGTTCCTTGTCCTGAGGGAGCCCTGCGAACGGTTACTACTAGTCTCTTCGTAGGTAGCGGTATAGGCCCCCTTATCTTTACTCCCGTTTTTCTAGCAACTCTCCTTATTTCTTCACATACTGTGTTCAGGTCCTTGGGTGACGTCCCGTATAGTTTTATTCGTACAATGCGAGGCACTAGTTATCCCCTTACTCTTTACTTGCCTATCTTGGCTGGTTTAACATCAATTACTACTCCTGCTGCTATTGTTCTTCCAGAATCTCTTATAGCAAATCGTCCTAGCGGTGGGAAGTCTGAATACTTTTCGACTACTACTGGTTTTAAAGGTTTCAATTTAACTATTGCTGCTTCGCCTGTCTTTAAGTAAGATGGGTGCTCTTCTATAGTTGCACCAGTTCTAGTGTCGAGTTTCTTAATTAATTCAGCGAATCTAACAGGTACTGTGGCTGTGTGAATGTGAAGAACCGGAGTGTATCCAGCGCCTATCGCTGTCGGATGATACAATATTATTATTCTAGCCGTAAACTCTTCAGCTACAGTAGGCGGTGATGTGGGGTGCCCGCAAACATCTCCTCTTCTAAGCTCTGCTCTAGCTATTCCTTTGACATTAAATCCAATATTATCTCCTGGCAAGGCTTTCTCTATTCGCACATGATGAGTTTCTATCGACTTTACCTCGCCCTTCTTATTAGGTGGCATGAAAACTACTGTGTCTCCTACTTTTAGTACTCCTGTCTCTACACGCCCTACTGGAACTGTTCCAACGCCTGTTATAGAGTATACGTCTTGTATAGGTATTCTCAGAGGCTTATCTACTGGTCTAGGAGGAGGCTCAAATGTGTCTAAAGCCTCTATAAGTGTTGGACCTTTGTACCAAGGCATATTAGGGCTAGGCTTCACTAGGTTATCGCCGTAATATGCGGAGACAGGCACAAAATGTATTTTATCTACCTTATATCCGACCATTTTAAGTAGCTTACTTACTCCTTGCTTTACTTCCTCGTAACGTTCTTGGCTCCAGTTAACTGTATCCATTTTGTTAATTGCTACTACTATCTGGTTTATTCCCATAGTTTTTGCAAGGAATATATGTTCTCTTGTCTGTCCAGCTAGGCTTGTTCCAGCCTCATATTCTCCTTGCTTAGCAGAGACTACAAGAATAGCACAGTCTGCCTGAGAGGCTCCTGTTACCATGTTCTTTACGAAGTCTCTGTGTCCTGGGCAATCTATTAGCGTGAAGAAGTACTTTTTAGTCTCGAACTTGAAGAAAGATAAGTCAATGGTCATGTCTCGCTCTCTCTCCTCCTTGTAGGTATCTAGGATCCACGCCCATTTAGCGAACTCTTTACCAGTCTTTTTAGCTAGCTCCTCTAGTTCTCTTATCTTTCTCTCGTCTACGTGGCCAGTGAGAAATAGCAGATGCCCTGTTAATGTGGATTTACCGTGGTCTACATGGCCTATTATTACTAAGTTTAAGTGAGGTTTCTCAGAGGACATATTTTCTCACCCACTGCGAAGACACATTAGCTTAGCTCATATTTAAACTTTTCATCTTATTGTAAATCGGCTTTCATAGCTACGGGATTATTCAGCTGCAATCTTTGCAAATTTCTATGTAAGCTCCTTTCTTTAAATCTTAGCTGTACGCCTTAACTTCGTTAATTTATTAGATCATCGCATTGCAGATCACAATAGACATTACTAATGGATTTTTACATACTTAATCGAAATAAAATGAAAAGAAGCGAGTGCATAACATATAAAAGCTGCATAAATTAAAGTAATATACGAGAGCCACATGTATTTAGAGTTAGAGCACATTTATAGTAGTCTAGTGGAAAGCATACGACGTGTCCTATTGGGTTTATATATGCAGTCTTACGAAATATTTATCGTAGTTTCATCTAGCATTATAGCCCTACTTTTGCTAGCCTCAGTTACATTAAATACACTAATTGTTGACTATAATAAAATTAATTATTTAACACGAAAAATTATAGAATGGGAGAGAAGTAAAGAAAAAGCCATTAAAAAGAAGAATAGAAAATTATACAATAAATTAATGAGACAGCGAACACATATAAATAATATCAAAACTGAAATAGAGAAAGAGAAGATTAAAGGTTATATATTAAGCTTCATAGTATGGATAATATCTTTCAAGTTCTTATCTGATATCTTCCTAGATATAGACATCGTTTATGTACCATTTATAAACAATACAATTAATATAGCATATTACTTTGTATTAATTAGCATATGGCTCTATCCAATATTAATCTACATAGTTCAAAGAAAATTGATGAAGATAAACATATATAGTATATAAAAAAAGAGGTAGTTTGATTTACACATAGAGTCTCCCTATTCTTTTACTAGAGAAACATTTAAAACATAGCAGAGCTATCCTCTATGAAACTATGCCGAGACCAGCTCTGAGGAGCCGCAGTTTACGAAGAGTTAAAACCCGTACACCAGGAGGGTTAAGCGTAGTGCATTACGAGAGAAGAAAACATAGCTTGCCTAAATGTGCACTATGTAAAAGACCTCTAAGGGGTATTGGCAAATTGTTACCAAGAGAAGAACGTAAAGGAGTACGTATGCCTACTAGACCTTATGGTGGTTACTTATGTCACAAATGTCTAGAGAATGCATTGAAGAGAGCGATAAGAGGCTAGTAACGAAATCACCGGACATAGTTATAGCAATTAGTGGAACTCCCGGATCGGGCAAGAGTACCTGTGCTAGAAAATTAGCTGAGATATATAAACTCAGATATATTTCTGCGGGTAAACTTTTCCGACAAATAGCTGAAGAAAAAGGATTATCTTTAGAAGACTTGCATAAGCTTGCTGAGCAAAATTATGAAATTGACAAATATGTAGACCGTCGAACACTACTGGAGGCAAAAAAAGGCAATGCTGTTATAGAAGGGCATCTTACTGCATGGATATTAAAGGATATTGCAGATGTAAAGATTTTTCTCAAGGCTTCTTTGGAGGAAAGAGCTAGGAGAGTTTCAAGAAGAGATAATATTTCTGTAAAAGAGGCTAAGGAAAAGATTATATTCAGAGAACAATCTAATAGACAGCGTTTCTTAAAGATATACGGTATAGACATAAGTGACTGGAGTATTTTTGACCTAATAATAGATACTACCAATATTCCTCCAGATGCAGTGATAAAAATAATTTCGACGTATATTAGCTATTACATGAGGCCGTAGGCTAAATCCTCGAAGTAGACTAAAGATAGCAAAATTTAATTAGTAGCTAATGTGACTTTTAGAGGGTCTTGTATGGCATTTTCAATAGGGAGAATCTGCGTAAAACTTAGAGGGAGAGAAGCTGGAAGAAAATGCATAATTGTAGATATAATTGATGACAGATTCGTCTTAGTAACAGGCCCTAAAGAAATTTCTGGAGTGAAGCGAAGGCGAGCTAATGTAAAACATTTAGAGCCTACTGAATATAAAGTAGATATTAAAAGAAATGCTTCTGACGATGAAGTTAAGGAGGCTTTAGAAAAAGCGGATTTGATAGAATTTATGAGAGAAAAAGTTTCTCCTAAACTAACCATATGACGTTATAACGGCGAATTTATAAACAGGGAAAATTAGTCTCTTTATATGAAGTTAAGCAATAGGGAAATTCTCATAAGAGATGAAGAAGAAACCGATCCTCGATATGGTAAACCTCCTTCCGAACGCTCTATAAGTGAGCTACTTGAGTTAGGAGTAATAAACTTAGATAAACCGCGAGGTCCTTCAAGTCATGAGGTTACTGCATGGGTTAAAAAAATATTAAATGTACCTAAAGCTGGTCATGCCGGAACCCTAGAGCCCCCTCAGGGGGCGGGGATACCCGAAAGTCTCGGGAGTGCTTCCTATTGCTTTAAATAGAGCCACAAGAGTCTTAGCGGCTGTAATGAAAGCACCAAAGGAATATGTATGTGTAATGAAGCTTCATGGGGAAGTAGATATCGGTGTTCTTAAGTTAGTCTTGACGGAATTTACAGGACCTATATATCAGAGACCTCCGTTACGCTCAGCGGTAAAGAGAGTCATAAGGATACGAAGAATATACTCAATAGAAATGCTCGAAGTCAAGAATACTTACGTACTTCTTAAGGTAAAATGCGAGGCTGGAACCTACATACGTAAGCTGGTTCATGATATCGGCATGGTCCTCGGATGTGGAGCTCACATGCAGGAATTGAGAAGAATAAAAGCCGGCCCGTTCACAGAGGAAGAACATCTAGTGACATTACATGATCTTAAAGATGCTTACGACGAGTGGATTGAAACAGGAGATGATAAAATGCTGAGAAAAGTAATTCTTCCTGTAGAAAAGGCTGTAGAGCATTTACCGTTCGTAGTTATAAGGGATAGCGCAGTAGATGCTATATGCCATGGCGCTAGCCTAGCTACCCCAGGTATCTTGAGAGTAGAGACTGGAATAAAAGTAGGCACACTAGTAGCGATATTCACGCAAAAGGGAGAGCTTGTAGCACTAGGAAAAGCGCTTATGAGAAGCGAAGAAATGGTTAGTTCAAGAAGGGGTATTGCTGTAAAACCGACATGCGTGGTTATGAAGCCAGGAATATATCCTCCTTTATGGAAGCGAAAAACCGAGACATGACACTTTAGAGATAGAAACGAATATATTCTTCTTCGGTCAAATGAAAAGTGCCGGGGTGGCCGAGTGGTCCAAGGCGTCGGCCTGGAGAAATAAGTCTTGATAGCCGATGGCCCTACGGGCCGCGTGGGTTCAAATCCCACCCCCGGCGCCACAACTTCCATTATCTAGGCGAGAAAAGCTTATAAGTAATAGATATTTTGAGAGATAATAGCATCGTCGCAACGTGAAGAATATGAGTCAGGAATTTAAGTATATAGTCAGAATAGCCGATAAGGACCTTCCAGGAGACCAGAATCTGCCTTACGCACTTGCCAGAATAAAGGGTGTTGGCGTAAATACAGCTATGGCTATTTGTAGATACTTAGGACTTTCCCCCTACACTAAACTAGGAACCCTTTCCGCCGATCAAATCAAGAAAATAGACGAACTGGTGCGTGATTTAACAAAAATCAATCCCCCCCAATGGTTCGTTAATAGACCAAGAGACCCATTTACAGGTGAAGATAGACACCTAGTAGGCTCAGAGCTTATCATTGCAGTAAAAAGTGACATAGAGTTCTTAAAGAAAATAAAGTGCTGGAGAGGTATCAGGCATGCTTTGGGACTTAAGGTTAGAGGTCAGTGTACCAGAACTACGGGTAGAACCGGTATCACTGTAGGTGTTAAAAGACGCAAGAAGTAGCTTTATTGAGTGATTATTATGGGTGATCCGAAAAGACCTAAGAAAAAATGGGAAGGACCTTTTCATCCCTGGAGAAAAGATATCTTACTCCAGGAACTCGAGCTTGTTGGAAAGTACGGTCTGAGAAATAAAAGAGAGCTCTGGATAGCAAAAACTATCTTAAGGAGAATAAGAGCTAATGCCAGACATCTATTGGCATTACCCGAGGAGGAACGAAAAGCTCACGAAAAAGAGCTGATAAACAGGCTATACAAAATGGGGTTACTGCCTTCTCCTGATGCTACTTTAGATGATGTGTTAAATCTAACTGTTGAAAACATCTTAGATAGACGCCTTCAAACAATAGTCTATAGGAAAGGTCTTGCAAAATCTCTGTACCAAGCTAGACAATTTATAGTTCATGGACATATAGTAATAGGTGATAGACGCGTAAGAAGTCCCGGCCACTTAGTATCAATTGAGGAGGAAAAACTAATCGGTTTTCATCCTAACTCACCTATACTCAAGCAAATACAATCAACTGGAGGTGAAAATGTATGAGCGGTGAAGGATTAATAGAAAAAGTAAAGAAAGAAAAATGGGGTATAGCTCATATTTATGCCAGCTTCAACAACACGATTATCATAATTACGGACTTAACTGGAGCAGAGACGATAGCTAGAGCTAGTGGAGGAATGGTTGCAAGAGCGGATAGAGATAAGCCAAGCCCATGGGCAGCTATGCAGGCGGCTATGAGAGCTGCGCAGGAAGCATTAGCTAAAGGTATAGTAGGTGTTCATGTTAAGGTCCGAGCTCCAGGAGGATATAGCTCTAAGACACCGGGACCTGGAGCAGGACCAGCAATTAGGGCACTTGTAAGAGCAGGACTTCTAGTAGATAGAATAGAGGACGTTACTCCGACACCTACAGATACTATAAGAAAACCAGGTGGAAGAAGAGGAAGAAGAGTCTAGTCTATTCAAATATTATACTTGCATATCCTACAACAGCGCTTTTATCTCCCGTGATATCTCCTGAGGTAGCGTACTTGAGTAACGTGACTTTTCTTTTATTTAATTTACTGGCCAAAACCATGAGAGCCATTATCGGTCCTACTCCACATATGGTGACATTCATCTCTATTATGTAATTGTAAAACTCTTCCACTTTAAGTTCTTTGATTAAGTTTATTGCTTTTAAGTCTTTTCTTAAAGCATTTTCATAAGGTTCATAGTGTGTAAAATCGCTGCTAGCTATTACTGCGAATCTTTTCTGACCATATTTTTCAATAATGCGGTAAATACCATTTGCTAAGTCTTCAGCAACTTCCGGCGTTTGTAGTCTCATAACTATTGGCACTATAGAGAATTTGTGAGTGGGATATATGTATTGAAGAAAAGGTAGCTGAACTTCGAGAGAATGTTCGTGGCTATGTGCTATACTGTCCTTCTCGAGAAATTCTGTGAAATTCACTAAATCTTCAATAACTTCTGAGTCTAACTCTACTTCGCCGAAAGGAGTCCTCCAAGCATCTTCATCAGATACAGCTACAGCTGAGCCTAAACCATAGTGATTTGGACCTATTATTATCACCGTATTCACTAACCCTCTTTGAGAAAGTCTGTAGAAACCGTGACTTGCAACAGGACCTGAATACATGTAACCTGCATGCGGGCTTATCAAAAGCTGAGTAGTATCTGCCGTAAATTGAGGCTCTGAGGGAAGTCTCCCTACCCCAAGTTTATGAAGAAAGCATTCTTCTATCTGCTTTTTTAGCAGTGTTGGAAAACTCTCATAAAAAGTTCCGGCAACAACAGGTGGTCTAACTCTTCTCACAATATTAATAGATGGAGCTCCAGTATTTTTAGCTATTCTTCAATAGATGGTACTTTGGCTTCGAAGGCTTCTGGAGGCTCTGGTAGATCTCCGTCAGGAGGTATTTCTCCGCGCTCTCTTAAAACCTGTCTTGCAAGTAGCCAGTAAATTAGTGCCAGTGCTTTTCGCCCTTTATTATTTGTAGGTATTATTAAGTCAACAAAGGAGCAGTTGCTATCTGTGTCACATAGAGCTATGACAGGTATTCCTTCCTGCGCAGCTTCACTAAGAGCTTGAGCGTCAGCTCTTGGATCAGTTATAACAAGTAAATCAGCTTCAATAAAATCTGGCAAGCTAGGATTTGTTAGCGTTCCTGGAATGAAGCGTCCAATAATAGGACGACAACGAGTATATTCACAGAACTTTTCTACTGGCTTCTGTCCATACTGTCTTGCTGAAACAACAACTACTTTCTGAGGCTCGTAATTCGCTATAAGTCTTGCAGCTAGTCTTATTCTTTTATCAATTTTATTTATGTCAAGTAATGCTAGGCCGTCTGGTCTAATAGAATATATAAATTCTTTCATGAACTTAGTCTTTATATGCGTGCCAACCCTTACTCCAGCTGTTAAATAGACCTCTCTGGGAACTAGTAGTTTTTCTTCCTTTATTTTAGCACTCTCATCCACGGACACTATTATCACCTAATTTTTATTTCAGCCATTTTAGAATATTCCCCTATATATTCACTTATTCTCAGTAGCTCATTTAATTTAGCTATTCTTTCACCGTTAACGGTTCCAGTTTTAATTACAGGACAATTCAGAGCTACTGCTAAGTGAGCTATAGCGACATCTTCTGTTTCACCAGACCTATGGCTCATTATCGGCGTAACATCATTTCTTTTAGCATACCTAACGGTTTCTATAGTGTCCGTTAATGTTCCTATTTGATTAGGTTTGATGATAATCCCATTAGCAGCTCCTAGCTTCACGCCTTTTTTCAGTCTCTCTACATTTGTTGTAAATAAATCATCTCCCACTATAAATGCGTGATTTCCGTGCTCCTTCTTCAGCTTAGCAAATAACTCAAAGTCTTCTTCATGGAAGGGATCTTCAACATATATTAAATCATACTCGTCTATTAACCTAGATACATATTCGTACTGTTCACCAGAATCCCTAGTAGTTTTTTCTCTGAAATAGACGTACTTCTGTTTATTTTCATCCCACAAAGACGAAGCTGCTACATCAATACCTATTCTTATTTCAAATCCCAGAGTTTTCTCAGCCTCCTTGCAAGCTTTTTCTACAACTTTTAACGCTTCATCACTAGATAAGTTGGCTGTCCAGGCGCCTTCGTCGTTTTTACCTCCTGCAAAATTTGGATCTACTTCCTTTATGTATTTCGGAAGAAGCTTATGTACGAGTATATTTGCCCTTATGGCATCGTAAATATTTTCAGCTCCAACAGGCAAAACAAGTATTTCCTGAATATCTTGAGAAACTCCTTTAGAGTGTTTACCTCCTCCTAAGACGTTTCCTAGTGGATAAGGCAATTCATTCACAGTGCTTCCTCCAAGATACTCGTATAGTTCTAGCGTTAGTGACGCTGCTGCAGCTTTAGCTACAGCTAATGAAGTAGCTAAAATGGTTGCACCTCCTATTTCTTCTAAATGTTCAGTTCCATCTAACTCACGAAGTTTATAGTCTATTTCTCTTTGAGCTGTTGCGTCCATACCTATTATTTCTGGCGCTATTTTATCAAAGAACATTTTTATGGCAGAATCTATGCCTCCTTTGGGAAAAGGCACGACTTCGTTCTTGCCTCTACTAGCACCAGAAGGTACCGCAGCTCTGCCAAAGCCCCCCTCTGTTACTACCTCGACTTCAATAGTTTCCTCCCCACGTGAATTAAATACTTTCCTTGCATTTACATCAAGTATGTATGTGTTATACATAAGCAGTTTTCTACTTTACACGCTTTATATAATTTTTACGGTTCGTCATATGACACCGCTGAAAGTTTTGTGAGAAAATAGGTTGAGTAAAAGATATAAGTAGAGTCGTAGAGTACACTTTGTGTTCCCTATAAGATGCTTTACATGTGGTGCATTGATTGCAGATAAATGGGAAGAGTTCCAGAGAAGAGTAAAAGAAGGAGAAGATCCAGCTAAAGTACTTGATGACCTAGGTATAAAACGGTATTGTTGTAGAAGAATGTTTATATCAGCAGTAGCTTATATAGATGAAGTGCTCCAGTATGAGAAGATCTTACAGGAAGACCGTAGAAAGGATTACTACCTGTAGCTTTTCTGCCTTTTAGCCCTCGCAGATCTCCCACGAGGTTTCTTAGGCTCTGCTTGTCTCGGATCTTCTACAATTAAGTGTCTATCATATTCTTCAAAAATTTGCTTTAACTCATCGGATTCAAACCATAGAACTAAAGCTCTAGCTACTGCTGTCCTGGCGGCAGACGCTTGACCCATAATACCGCCTCCTTTAGTACTTACGTCTAAGTCAACTTGACTTGAGTACTTTTCGCCCGCTAAAAGTAGAGGCTCCATAATCTTCCATCGAGCAAGCTCAGGCTCATAGATCTCTAGGGGGATTCCATTTATCCTAACTCTACCTATTCCAGGTCTTATTACGACTCTAGCTCTAGCGGTTTTTCTTCTAGCTGAAACTACAAGAACCTTCATCCCACCCACCCTATGCTTTTAGCTAACTCCTCTAAGTAAATATATTTGTAGTTTTCGAGAGGCTTTAATGCCTCTTTTACTTTTTCCATAGGTTTATCTTTAAACTCGTCCGGTACTCCGATATATACTCTTAACCTCTTCAGAGCAATCTTACCTTTATGCTGCTTGTATGGTAGCATACCTCTGATCATTCTCTTTAATATCCCGTCAGGTCTAACTGGTAATTTAGGGCCTACTTTCTCAGGATTATAGTAAGTTCTCCACGTAAGCCTCCTTTTAAATATATTTATGATTCTTAGTCTATCTCCTATAATAACCGCTTTCTCTGCGTTTACTATTACTATCTTTTCTCCCCTTAAGAGCCTCTTAGCAACTATACTTGCTAGTCTTCCTGCAACATGATCTTTAGCATCAATTATAGTTATTCCTTCAGACTTCATAAGCTCACCCAATTATCTTTACATTTTTCCCGACAGGATTTCTTCTAATAAGCTCTCGGATAGTAATACACTCTCCTCCAGCTCTCTCTATTTTTCTTCTGGCTATAGTAGAAAACCTCCATGCAGCCACAGTTACTGGATGGCCTATGTTACCTCCGCCTAGTACTTTTCCTGGAACAACGACCGTGTCTCCGCTTTTGGTAAAGGTTGCTATTCTGTCTACATTAACTACTATTCTTCTGCGGCGTGGTTTATAGAGCATTTCGGCTACAGTTTTCCATATAGGTGCTCCATATCTTTTGTATGCTTTCCGAAGATCAGAGACTAGTAGACGAAGATATATATTGGTAGGCCCTGTCCTCTTCATCTTAACCACGTATTTCAACTATCCTCTTTTAAAAACTTTACTCTTTAATATCTAAGCTCATTTACTTGAAAGCAGCCTCTTGAGTTCAAGTGCCTTTTCTACAATAGCTTCAAGCGCCTTTTCTACAATAACGTCTGAAGGTAGTGCCCCTAAGTTTTCGAATTTAAATATAAAGCATGAATCATCGTACTTTACTTTAATTGCCCCTTCAGGACATGCTTTCTCGCATTCTTTACAGAGTGAGCACTCTAGTGGATTCTTAAGCACTATTTTATTGTCTACTAGAGCTAGAGTTTTTCTAGGGCAGCGCTCGATACAGTCTTCGCAAAGAGAACAGTTTTGCTCATTTACCTCTATTATAGGGAAATATTTATAAGCACAAGCAGCCACGGGTTGCCACTTAGCTTTTTCCTTACCTAGCCCTAGTCTAGCATAAGCCTCAAGAATTACCTTTTGACCTTTTTCGAGCTTAACTATAGGTATATTTTCTTTGGCGGGAAACGTTCTACCATCCTCGGGCACTAAATGCGATGAGGTGACTAGTAGAGAGCCCTCCTCAGCTTCTACCTCTAAGTAAAGCCTTACCTGACAGTTACTGCAGCCACTACCTCCACACTCACATTTCTCTGGTAGCTTATATGACTCGAGGTCTGTTTTAAGCGGTATGAAAGATAATCTGTGTAATAGAATTTCATCATATAAAACAGAGGTATTCTCTATGATCACGGCATAATCTATAGCCATTGTAGGCACTTCCGTAAGAATAGCTCTTCTTATAGTATTAGCTATAGTTGGGTTTATTCCCTTGACGATAAACTTCACTTTTTCATTAAACTCAATAATCTCTATACTAATGTCTCTTTTATCAGACATTATTTCACTATCGTATGGGTTTCTGCTTGCGACCTCTCAGTAATTCTTTGAGAGATACTCCATTTACTTTAATAACTCTGAATCTTACTCCAGGTAGGTCTCCGTAGGCTCGTCCTTCAGGTCCTCCTATTCTCTCAATTATTACCTCGTCATGTTCGTCTACGAAGTTTAGTGCTCCGTCTCCTGGAAGGAATGCTGTTACTTGTCTACCGTTTTTAATTAACTGAACTCTTACACATTTTCTAACGGCGCTGTTAGGCTGTCTGCTCTCTATACCTACTTTCTCTATTACTATGCCTCTAGCCATAGGCGCTCCTTCGAGAGGATCTGCTTTCTTAGCTATCCCAAGTACTTTTCTCTTGTAGTATATGTCACTCCAGCGGAATTTCTTTCTCTTTAGTTTCAGCTTTCTGGCTGCAAACAGTCCTTTGGGAGACTTTGAGCCAGGCATATCAAACACCCTATCACTAATAGTTTAAATTTTTTTCTATAATCGTTCTATTCTATAATTACCTTGTCTATACCGAAGTATCTTTTGGCTAAAATACTTGCCCGACTTATATTCCTCGCATGTTTTCCTATGGCTAGTCCTTTCTCTTGAGGGGGAACAGTTACCCTAGCTACTACTCTTCCATCACGATATTTTGTTAGCTGAACATTAGTTACTTTTGCGGGATAAAGGCAGTTCTTAATTAGCTCTTTAGGACTGTCCGCATACTCTATAACTTCTATATTTTTCCCTGTAAGTCTCTGAAGAAGCTTAACATTTCTTCCTTCTTTTCCAACGGCTGCTCCCACCTGGCCTTTTTCTACTACGAATATTATCCTGTTTCGCTCATGGTCTATTACGCAGTCTTTGACAACTACTTGCGTCAACGTTTCAAAAAATGCTATGTACTTCATCTCTTCTTCAGTTAACCTTATGGCTCTGCTCATAATCTCATTCCTCTTCTTCAGGGGTTTCAACTAATGCCATAATATTGCTCTCGCCAGGATCTATTATGCTAAGTGCTGAGACCATAAAAGGTTTGCCGCACATTGCTCCCAAGTCCCAGCTATTTCCTGGATAGGTATACACCGGGATCCCTGAAAGTTTCGCGTATCGAATTATATCGTCTCTGTATGCTTCAGGCGCGTTACTGGCTAGAATTACTAACTTAGCTTTACCGAATCTAACTAGCTTTAGTGTTTTTTTAGCTCCGATAACAACTTTACCTGTCCTTATAGCGGTTCTTACTTCACGCTCTAGATTTATCAAGCTCTCCTCCCCTCCACTTCATATACAGTTCTACCATTCCGCTACCCACAGGAATCAGGTCAGATCCAACAATTACGTTCTCTGCAACACCCTTCAATTTGTCTACCTCACCTCTTGCCGCAGCCTCTAATAAATGTTTTACTGTCACTTCAAAGGCCGCTCTTGCTAGCACACTGGCTTTTTCGCCTGATGCTCCGTGTCTTCCGATTTGCCTAACTCTTCCGGTAGAGGTCATTATGTCTGCTACGAGCATTACATGTCTTATGTCAACCTCTAGTCCTTGCTCTTCGAGTACGCTCATCATCTCCTTTATTATTGCTTGTCGTGCTGCCTCTATGCCTAGTACTTCAGCTATCTCGTGTATATTGTTCGTAGTAGTTCTAGTGCAGTCAACTCCATTGACAGAGAGCACTGCAGCTAAGTTTGACCCCTCGGCTATTAATACATACTCATCTTTTTCTTTTCTGACTATAACTCTCTTAATGCCTTTTATTCCCTTAAGCCTTAGTGATCGGACTCTTTCAAACATTTTTCTTAACTTTATGTAATCAGTAATAGGAGGTTTGAATATCACTCTGTTATGTTTTTCATCTACTACGACTTCTCCTCCTTTACCCTTTATTTTATCAAGAGCCTTAGCTACAGTCTTCAAGTCCACATCTCTGTCAAGCATCATTCCTTCGTCTAGGTCTATTATTATAGCGAATTCGAGATAATCTATCGCTATATTCTTGGCCACATTCTCTATTGTAGTAAGCTGTATGCGTCTAGCTACCTCAAGAGCTTTTTCTCGACTTTTTCTATGCTCTTCGTCTAAGTAAATAGTCATTAGAGGAGTCGAAGGTGTACGTCTCGCATCGACTATTTCTATCAATCTCGGCAGACCTAATGTTACGTTAAACTCTCTAACTCCGGCTAAGTGAAAGGTTCTCAGAGTCATCTGTGTACTTGGCTCTCCTATCGACTGAGCCGCTACAACTCCAACAGCTTCGCCTGGCTCTACAAGCGATTTCTGGTACTCTTCTATAACTCTGTTAAGTATTGCTTTTAGCTGATGTTTTGTGATTTTCCTTCCTTCAAGTTTTTCAATCAAAGATTCTATAATTATTGGTGGAAGTTCATCACTGTGCTTTAATATAAGCACTTTTATTTCATCTCTACTCAAGTACTCGCGGTCATCAACCATGGTTACTCACCTAGTACCTGTCTAATTATTTGGTCTAAATTAACAGGAACACCGTGATCGCTTTTAGCAGGATCTACTCCATCTTCTCCATATTTTAGCTGCAGTACAGTACCTTCTGCTGTACGGACTGTCCCATCATATTCCACATGTACGTCTTGCAATGCATTTACTAGTCTCCTTTGCATATACCCGCTTTGGGCTGTTCTTACAGCCGTGTCCACTAGTCCTTCTCTACCGCTCATAGCGTGGAAGAAGAATTCTATAGGAGAGAGACCTTTTTTGAAGCTACTGTAAACAAAGCCCTTAGGCTTAGGAGACAGGTCCCCGGGCTTGAAGTGCGGTAGTAGCCTATTAGTATAGCCTCTCTTCGGTCTTTCTCCTCTTATCGACTGTTGTCCTAAACATGCAGACATCTGAGTGATATTAATTATATTAGCTCGAGCCCCGGTCTTCGCCATAACATATGCTTCGCTACTAAAGCCCAAATATTCTGATGCTATTTCTCCAGCCTTATCTCGTGCCTCACTAAGTATCTCCATTATTTTTGCTTCAAGAGTTTCTTTTAGAGTCTTTCCTGGAAGAAGCTCTATTTCGCCTCTAAGCGCAGATTCTATTGTACGTTGAACTTTCTCTTCTGTCTCTTTGAATACCTCATTTATTCTATTCCAAGCTTCATCTGGTAAGTCTAGGCAGTCTAATCCCATAGTAAATCCCCTTCTGTCAAGAAAAGCTAAAAGCATCTTAAAGGCACGGTCTATGAAATCTCTGCAAGCAGCTGTTCCAAAGTCTTTAACTATTCTATGAAGAACATTCTCCGGCTTTTGCGCCCCAATAGAGTTTTTATCTATAACCCCTGAAAGCAGTACTCCGTCCTTGATTATAATATAAGCATCATGCGGACAGCCTTCCTTAAGACATTGACTGCATTTAGCACAAACAGAGGCCTTTAAAGTTATATATAGACCCTTAGGTAAAAACACGCTGAATATCTGTTTTCCTGTCCAGTACTTCTTGGGTTTCCTGAAAGCTGGTGGTGGCAGTTCCCTTATATTGCCAGCCATAAGTAGTTGACAAACATGTTTTTTATCAAGAATAGTTGTTTTTCTAGTGAGAAAGAAAGCTGAAAGTATATAATCCTGTATTCCACCGATAATAGGACCTCCATATCTAGGTGAGAGAATCTGTTCTTGAACCAGGAGAAGAATCTTTGCTTCTGCTCTAGCTTCCTCACTCTGCGGCACGTGAAGATTCATTTCATCGCCATCAAAATCAGCGTTATACGGAGGACATACGCATAGATTTAGTCTAAAGGTTTTGTAAGGAAGAACCCTAACTATATGTGCCATTATCGACATCCTATGGAGAGAAGGCTGGCGATTAAATAGCACGACGTCTCCATCTCTTAAGTGTCTCTCTACTATGTAGCCTGGAGCAAGAGTCTCTGCTAATGCTTTCCTGTCCTTCACAAAGCGCAAATCTATTCTACTTCCATCAGGCTTAATTACGTAATTTGCTCCAGGATGTTCATAGGGTCCTCTGATGATAAGCTTTCTCATTTCCTCTAAGTTAAATTCAGTTACTCTTTCCGGAACAATAAGTATTTTTGCTATATCTACTGGAACTCCTACTTCGTTAATACTTAGATTAGGATCAGGTGAAATTACTGTTCTTGCAGAAAAATCTACTCTTTTGCCAGACAAAGTTCCTCTGAACCTGCCTTCTTTACCTTTAAGTCTCTGGGCGAGTGTTCTTAGCGGTCTACCAGACCTATGTTTTGCTGGAGGCACGTTAGGAAGCTCATTATCAAAGTAAGTTGCTACGTGGTATTGTAGAAGTTCCCAGAGATCGTCGATTATTATCTGAGGCGCTCCCGCCTCGATGCTTTCTCTAAGTCTCTCATTTATTCTAATGATATCTACTAGCTTGTGCGTGAGGTCATCTTCAGAACGAATACCGGACTCTAAAGTAATTGAGGGCCTCACACATATAGGAGGGACTGGAAGAACTGTCAATACCATCCACTCGGGTCTCGCTACTTGGGGATCTAGACCCATCGCTGTTAGATCGTCATCCGGTATTCTCTCAAGTCTGGCTCTTACGTCACTTGGAGTCAACTTGACTACATTCCCCTCCTCGCGTTCCTCATAAAAAGTCATAGGCTTTTCAAGAATTATTTTATGCTGCCTAGCTTTACAATGAGGGCATTCAGTTACTTTAGACGCCTTTTTAATTACTGTCTCCGATAGCTTTACTGCTCTAAGAGGCCATCTTTCTTTGTATTTAACTATACGCTCCTTGTACTTGTCTATATCTTCTTGAGGTAAGAGAAGTCTTCCGCAATTTCTGCAAGTAGCTCTTAAGAGAGCATGAATTATTTTGACGAAACCTACGTGGATTACTGGCCTTGCTAGTTCAATATGGCCAAAGTGCCCTGGACACTGCCCAACAAAATTACCGCATGTCTCACATCTAACGCCAGGCTCTATTGTTCCTAGTCGCCTATCCATAAGTCCTGCTCTAACAGGCATACCGTCTTCATCGTAGGTGTCTGAAGTAACTATTGTTGTTACTGAGAGTTTTCTAATGTCCTCTGGCGAAAGAACTCCAAACTTTATTTCCTTAATAACTTTATTTGACTCAAGCCTTAAAACAGACATGTTACTCAACCTTATCAATAAGTTTCAACCTAGGTGCGATACACATACTCATGAGTTCCTGTAATAGCAGCTTGAAAGCATACGACATAACCACTGGATGAAGAGTTCCTCTTTCTTTACATAATGGACACACAGCCCTTCCCTTCTTCACGTCAAAATATCCTATGAAACCACATTTCTCACACACATATGCTATGTATTTATCAGATTCTTCAAGCAGTCTGTCTTTTAGAAGAATAGATGCTCCATGAGCTACTAAGCAGTCTCTCTCCATTTCTCCAAAACGTAGTCCACCCTCTCTAGCTCTGCCTTCAGTAGGTTGTCGTGTTAGTATTTGTACAGGCCCTCTGGCTCTTGCATGCATTTTATCAGCTACCATGTGGTGTAGCTTTTGATAATATACTACTCCTATAAAAATCTCTGCTTCCATTATTTCACCTGTTATCCCATTATACATTATTTCTTTACCATCACTTCTGAAACCTAATTTAAGGAGCGCTTGCCTTAAAACTTCTTCTGGCTCGCCTTCAAAGGGAGTCCCGTCAACAAACCTTCCTTCTAATGCAGCAACCTTTCCTGCCAGTGATTCTATAAGTTGTCCTATTGTCATTCTCGAAGGGAAGGCATGGGGATTAATGATAATATCTGGGACTATCCCATCCTCCGTGAAAGGCATGTCCTCTTGAGGAACTATCATGCCGATAACTCCTTTTTGGCCATGCCTCGAGGCAAACTTATCTCCTAACTCAGGTATACGTAGATCTCTTACACGAACCTTTATCAATCTATTTCCTTCCGACGTTTCTGTTATAATAACTGCATCAACGATTCCCTTTTCCTCGTGTCTTAAGCTAACGGAAGTATCTCTTCTAACTACGCCTATTGCTCTTGTGAACGCTTCTTCATAAAATCTTGGAGGACTGGTTCTTCCAATTAGTACCTCGCCTCCTTTCACAAAAGTCTCAGGCTCTACTATACCATCGTCACTAAGGTGCCTATAACTTTCTGAAGACCTATATCCTCGTACATCAGGCTGTGGTATCTCAATAGCATCTACCTGTCCTCCGGGGTATTTTCTCTCTTCTGCTTCATATAATCTGAAGAAAGTAGACCACCCAACACCTCTCTCTATAGACGCTTTATTAAAGATTAGCGCGTCTTCCATGTTATATCCGCCGTAGGTTATAACTGCCACAACTAAGTTCTGTCCTGCTGGACGTTCATTATAACCTATTAATTCAATACCTTTGGTTGTCACGAGGGGTTTCTGAGGATAGTGTAGCAAGTGCATTCGTGAATCTACTCTATATCTATAATTTGTAAAGGATATTCCTAGTGCTTGTTTAGCCATAGCTGCCTCATATGAATTCCTTGGAGACTGATTATGTTCAGCGTAAGGAATAATTGATGCTATTGCTCCAAGAATAGCAGAAGGAATTATCTCCATATGTGTATGCTCAGGAGTTATTTCCTCAGGAGATAAAGCAATGAGTGCATTCTCCTCTTCATCAGCGTCAAGAAATTCGACAATACCCATTTTTAGTAGATCAGACCATGTGAGTTTACCTTCCTTCAATGCTTGTACGTGACTTGGCTTAAGTTTAAGCTCGCCATTCTCCACAACAAGAAGAGGTCTTCTTAATCTACCTCCATCACAATTAACGTAAACTTCATCTATAATCCAGTGTTCTTCAGGCCTAGAGGGCTTAAGTAGATAATATGCTACATTTACTTCATGAGGTATTTTACCTAGCCTTCTTAAGCTTCTTATCCTCGCCACTAGCTCTGAAGGGTTTACATGAATACCCAGGAGCCTTCCATTTAGGTATACTTTAGACCCTCTTTGACCCCTTCTTCTGGCTTCCTCAATCGGTATTACTCCTAATTCGTATAGTAAAGTCTCGATCTCTCTCTCATCTATCCCTATAGATATACTGGCTAATAAGGCTAGGTTCTTAACTAGGCCACAATTCTGTCCTTCAGGACTCTCGTTTGGGCATAAACGTCCCCATTGAGTCGGGTGTAATTCACGTGCCTCGAAGTGGGGCTGAGATCTGCTAAGAGGAGATACTACTCTTCTCAAGTGACTTAATGTAGATAAGTAATTTGTTCTATCAAGTAGCTGGCTTACTCCTGTTCGGTTTCCTACCCAGTTCCCAGTAGCCATGGCATGTCTAAGTCTCTCTGTAACTAGATCCGCTCTAACTAGAGTTACTAGACTTATTTCTCTGCTGCGGGTACGCATTTTTTCTAGCTGATACTTCAAGTCGTTACAGAACTGTTTGAAAGCTACACGGAATAATTGAGCTAACAGGTCTCCAGCCAACTTAAGCCTCTTGTTGGCATAATGATCCTTATCATCGGGAGGCCTTCTGCCTAGCACTACTTCTAGAAGTTTTTCTGCCATTTGACCCAGGAAATAGGCTTTTTTTCTTCTGGTCTCTGGCGACGAGTCTGTACCTAAGTGAGGTAAAAGATATCTGTCTATTATCTGGTAGGCTTTATCTATCCTCACTTCCCTTGTTTGACCTATAGCAGCTCTGCTACCTATGTAGTCTAATGCGTCTTCGACAGTATCTATACCACTCGCTATCTCTAAAGAAATTCTGAACTCATTCTGTATATCAGGATCGTCTGAAACCGCTAAAACTATATCGCGGTCAGTCTCTAAACCTAAAGCCCTCATTACGATTACAAGAGGAAGTCTGGAAGGTACAGCTGGGATGCTAAGGTATAATCCGCCATCTTTCAATCTCTCCAAGACAACTGGAATTCTATAGGAAGCAGTAGCAGAGAATACCTTCGCAGTATGAGTAACAGAAGAACTTATACCACCTACGTCGACCAATACCTTGTTTACAGCAAGATCTTCCTGTATTACAAGAACTCTCTCAGACCCGTTTATAATAAAGTAGCCGCCAGGATCTTTCGGATCCTCTTTTATAGCTATTATTTCGCTTTCAGACAATTTAGAAAGAGGACACTTGATGGACTTTACCATTATAGGCATTTCTCCGATGTATACTTTATCGCTATCTCTTCTCTCATTATTCACATATAATGTCATTTCAAGAAACATTGGTGCAGAGTAAGTCAAATTACGTAAACGAGCCTCCATGGGAGTTATCGGAGTTTCTGTACCATCGGCTTCTCTGACTCTGGGCTCACCTACCTCGATTTTTCCTAACTTTACAAAAACGGCGCCATCAGCTGTTTCAACAACTCCCTGCTCATCTATTATCTGCTGCAATTTATGTTCAATAAAATCGTTATAAGAGTCCAAGTGCTGTCTAACCAATCCGTACTCCCTAATAAAAGCTCTAACCAAAACCCATCGATCTTCTAAAGTGATACTACTCTCATTATTCAAACTCTCACCCAGGGACAACTAGCCTTAAGGCTATAGCCTCACCCGAAGTAGGGCTCTTCCTAATAATAGCTATGACATCTCCAGGCTTAGCGCCAAGAGCCCTAGCTGCCGGGTCAGATGCCCTTATCCAAGGCAAATCATACCTCTTTAGTCCCATTCGTTTTAAAAGGGCCTTAGCCTCTTCCTTGCTTAGCAATATATGTTTAGGCACATACTCATGTTTAAATATATTAATCTTTTTGACCATAGATAATATCCCCTCTAAAACATGTTAACGTGAGGAATCCCGGCACTATACTATAAACTTTTCCCTTAATAAACTTGATGCTATTAACTAAGGCCCAGTGATATGTTCTCCACAACGTTGTAATCCCCGTCTCTCCTAAAACATGTCGTCTGCTTAGACTGCAACTACTTCTTAATAATAGAAAACCTTAAATGAGAGTTGTGGTGGTTTGTTTTGGGCCCGTAGCTTAGCCTGGTAGAGCACCGGGCTTTTAACCCGGGGGTCACCCCCTTGAGGCCCAAAGCGGGTTCAAATCCCGCCGGGCCCGCTAAAATTCTTAAAACCACATTTACCCCTCATCTTAACAAAGAGACATGGACCTAAGCTCTTATATGTGTACTTATCATCACCTAATCTCTCTACAAGTACTAATTCTTGGTAAAATTCAGTAGCACCAACAGGAATAAGCATTCTTCCCCCCTTCTTTAACCTTTTTAAGAGAGGAATAGGCACTTTAGGCGCTGCTGCAGTCACTAATATCTTGTCAAAAAGAATACTATCTCTAAAAGGTGGACCCTCACTGCCATCACAAACTATTATGAATACTCTATCAAGATACCCTGTTCTTTTTAGATTCTCTTTAGCGAATCTAGCTAATTCAGGAAAAATTTCTAGCGTTATAACGTATCCCTTTCTTGATACTATTTCCGCGCAGAGAGCAGCGTGATATCCGCTACCAGTTCCTATTTCAAGAACAACTTCTCCTTCCTCTATTTCAAGATTTTCACACATTATTGCACACATATGTGGCGCTGAAATAGTCTGCCCTTTTAAAGTGGGTAGGGGCATGTCCACGTAAGCTAAACTCCTATAAGATGGAAGCACAAACTCCTCTCTAGGCACTTTAAGCATAGCTTGTATTACTTTCTTAGACCTCAGTATACCCTCGTCGACTAATCTCTTAACCAACATTTCTCTTTTTACAGAATAATCATCTATCATTACCCAAACCACTTTTCTAAACTTACATGAGCCTTAATGTTTTTCATAGCCCTCTTAAGCCTTTCTAGAGCATTTTTAACTCTTGTTTCAGAAAAATCATGCTCATAGCATAGAAAATCTACTAGACTGTCTTCATTGGGATCCTTCCACTCAATAGAGTAGTCATCTGTTACATCAGGGTTTAAGAAATAGTTTCGAATAGTAATAGGGTCTACTGGAAAATACTCGCTTTTAATTATATGCTTCATTTTTTCCAATGATTTAAACTCCATGATTAACTTATACGCTCTTTTAGGTCCTATGTTCTTAACACCATCAGGGTTATAATCTGTACCAAGTAATATCGCTATGTCTATCAGCTGCTCTCTACTTAGATTAAGCTTGTTTAATACATTATTAAGCTCTATGAGCTCCGGCTTTACTTCAATGTAAACATTTTTCCTTGGAAGTTTTCTTTTACCTGATATCGTTATATTTCGAATAAGACGAGGTGCTCCGAATAGGAGGGAGTCATAGTCTTGGCTTCCCACAGCCCAAGCATCTCCTCTTTTAACTATGTGAGCCGCTTGAGCTTCGCCCTCAGCAGGAGCCTGGACCCATGGTATTCCCATGAGATTTAATAACTTCTTTGCATCACTGACCATATCTTCAGTAAGCTTAGATGTCTGCTGAGCATACCTTCTTGCGGCCTCTAAGTCTCCTCTAGCTAGTGCTTCTTCGTACTTTTTAACAGCCTCTTCTTTGATCTTTTTTCTACGTAAAATTTCTATACTCTTGAATTCAGGTGGTTTCCCATCAAATACATATATTGGTTTTATTCTTATTTCAAGTAAGTTAATAGTTCTATATAATAAACCACTTAAATGACTGGTTATCCTTCCTCTAGAATCTTTTAAGGGAGTGCCGTCTGGCTGACGAATAATGGCCAAAAACTGGTAAAGCGCATTATAGGCGTCTAATGCAATAACTCTTCCTGAGAGCTCTTCTAAACTGATAGTCTTTTTAGGCAATAGGCTTCCTAGCTCACCGACTCCCACGTGTTTTTATTGACAAGAGGTTATTTATTTCTTCTTTAACTGAACTCTGCTTAATTATTACTTTGCTCTCCTAAGTCTTATTATCTTCGACCCTCTCTTAAACCATTCAACATATATTACTCCCCTTAACTCAAGTATCATTAGTGCTCTTTTGAAATCACTGAGTGAAAAGTTACCGTATATGCTCTTTAAATAAGACACTAACTCTTCTTCTTTTACTATTCCATGTCTCTTCTCAAGTAGCTCTCTTATGCTCATACAAAGATTTACCAACTTTGCCATATTCAACACTCTATGCGTAAAATGCCGTTATCCGTTTAGTCTTTAAGGCTTTTGCTCTCTCCTGCCAACTTTCATAGTATCTTACCATTTCAGGGGTTATAGATGGTTTTATTCTTTTAAGCGCTTTTTCGAAATGTCTCATGTGAACTCTGTCTATGTTTATGCTTTCCCTAAGAGCCATCATTCCGGCCTCTCTACATAAGGCCTCTAAATCAGACCCCGCGAATCCCTCTGTTCTCTTCGCTAAATCTTCAAGATCTACATCGTCTGCAAGCGGCATGTTGCGAGTGTGAATCTTTAGTATTTCAAGCCGAGCTCTAAAGTCTGGCGGTGGCACATAGACAAATCTATCAAATCTACCAGGCCTAAGTAATGCTGGGTCTACTATGTCTGGTCTATTTGTAGCTCCTATAACAACCACTCCCTCTAACTTTTCTATGCCATCCATCTCAGTTAAGAGCTGGCTAACTACTCTCTCAGTAACCATCGAATCTCCTATGCCCGCACCTCGCACTGGCGCCAGCGCATCAATTTCGTCTAGGAAAATCACGCAGGGAGCTACCTGTCTAGCTTTTCTGAAGATCTCTCTAATAGCTTTCTCGCTTTCTCCAACCCATTTGCTATAGATCTCGGGTCCTTTGACGGAAATAAAGTTAGCTTCGCTTTCTGTGGCTACTGCTTTGGCTAGGAGAGTTTTGCCACATCCAGGAGGACCATACAAAAGAATACCCTTAGGAGGCTTTATCCCTAGACGCTTAAATGCTTCAGGATACTTCAGTGGCCATTCTACAGCCTCACGAAGCTCCTGCTTAACTTCTTCTAATCCACCTATATCGGACCATCTTACCGACGCTACTTCAACTTCTATTTCTCGTAGAGCCGTGGGAGTTATCTCCTTAAATGCATCAAGGAAGTCCTTCATAGTTACTTTGAGTTCCTCAAGAACCTCTGCAGGTATTTGCTCTTGATCTAGATCTATTTTAGGCAAGATTCTCCTTAAAGCCTTCATAGCTGCTTCTCTGCAGAGTGCAGCTAAATCGGCTCCCACAAAGCCGTGAGTTATCTCAGCTAGCTTGTTAAGATCTACGTCCTCTGCCAATGGCATATTTCTTGTATGTACGAGCAATATCTCATATCTAGCTCTTCTATCAGGTACTCCTATCTCTATTTCTCTGTCGAATCTTCCGGGTCTTCTTAAAGCTGGATCCAATGCGTTAGGCCTATTGGTAGCTCCAATTACTATGACATTTCCCCTAGATTCCAGTCCATCCATGAGAGCCAGTAGTTGTGCTACTACTCTTTTTTCTACTTCTCCTGTGACTTCTTCTCTTTTAGGCGCTATAGCATCTATCTCATCAATAAATATTATAGCAGGCGCGTGCTGCTTAGCCTCTTCAAATATTTCCCTTAATCTCTGTTCTGATTCTCCGTAGAATTTGCTCATTATTTCTGGGCCGTTGATTGCAATAAAGTATGCGTCAGTCTCATTAGCTACTGCTTTGGCTAGGAGAGTTTTGCCACATCCAGGAGGACCATACAAAAGAATACCCTTAGGAGGCTCTATTCCTAGACGCTTAAACAGCTCTGGATGCTTAAGAGGCAGCTCTACAAGCTCCCTTATTCTCTGCTTAGCTTCCTCTAAGTCGCCGATATCCTCGTAGGAAACTCTATGTATTCGCTCGGCTTCAACAGGTTTTTCTAGTATTACTAGGTGTGTGTCTTCTGTTATCATCACTATTCCAGACGGTTTAACCGTTATTACTCTGAATATTATCGGCTGACCTAAAAGAGGTATCTGCACTAAATCTCCTTCACATAGAGGATAATCCATCAGTCTCTTCTTAATGAAATTTACGAAGTTGCTGTCGACTGTTAGTGGAGCTTGTGTAGGAGCTATCTTTACTATGGATGCTGGCTTTACTTTAGCTTTTCTGACAATGACTTTGTCTCCAATATTTACACCAGCATTACGTCTAATCAGGCTATCCATTCTAATGATATACCTTCCCTGAGACTCACTATAATTAGGCCAAGCAATAGCAGCAGTCCTCTTTTTCCCAATAATCTCAATAATATCACCCGGCTCAATACCCAGCCTAGCCATAGCTTCACTGTCAATACGAACTTTGCCCCTCCCAGCATCTCTCTGCCTAGCCTCGAGCACTTTAAGCTGAATCTCCACCTTACTCTCTCTTTCTCTTTTCTTACTGTTATTTACCATTGTAACACCTTCAATTAGAGAAGGCTGAAACCGTTATATTCAAAGAAAAACGCGCTATAAATACTTTTATCTCATGAACTCATTCTCGTTAGCCAAGCTACCTCTACTTGGCTTACTCCCTTAATCTGGGCAATAATTTCTTCAATCTTAGACGTCCCTCCTTCAGTCTCCTCCGGCATTATGAGATGCACTTTAAGAATCTTAAGCCCGAAAGCGATAGGCTCCTCCTCGCTTTTGACTAAAGACACACCTTTAGGTAATGATTTCCTTATCTCACCGAGAAGAGAATTCAAATTTACATCAATATCCTCAGGATATACCTTAATTACAACATAAACTCTTCCTCCCATGTTTCCCCCTCCACTTATGGCCCCTTAAAATTACACTTAGGACAAATATAAGGCACTGTATTTTTTCTACACTTATAGCATCTCCATATCTCTACTTCACCGCAGTTAGGACACTTAAAGTGAGCCCCCTTCTCGTAAGGCGGTATGGGCTTCTTACACGAGATACATGTAGGCAGGTTCAGCACTTTAATAGAGTTCATAGCTCATCCTACTGCATTCTACTAAATATACTTTTTGACCCATTAAACTAAGCCCTAATGTTACTTAGGTACAGTATTTTAACCGACAGACCAGCTATTAGAAAAGATTTTAAAATTGATATATTTTCTAAGTAAATATTGTAAAAGAATAATACTACGCTTAATTACAGCAAATAATCTTATAACGCTTATATATATTCTATCCTAGCATTTATTTGAGCAAAAGTCGAAATAACTTTCTCTAAATCCTCCTTATTAACAGATAGTCTTCTGCTTTCATGTTTACTAATTCGTACAACTAATTCTGAACTTCCGTCCGGAAACCACACGGTCGCTATGCTAAGTATTTTCACAGGAGCTAACAGCTGTTCAATCATGCTCTTAATATCATAGCCCTTCTCTATAATTCGTACACTCCCGAACTCTCTCCTTAGTATCCTTGAAATTTCAAACCAAACTCTCTTAGGAAAGCCTCGAGGAACTTTTACTAAGATTATAGTTAATCCCTTAATTTTTAGCGCTTTAATGAATTCTACTTCCTTTAATTCCTGAAAACGTTCTTCAAGCTCCAGAAATTTTTTACATACCTTAATGTCTAATTCTGAAAAAAGACCCTTATCTACCTTCTCCTGACACCTACTGCATAGTATTCCACTCTTTAGACAAAATATACAAAACGGAGTTTTCAAGACACCCCACCTCTAGATAATATTATTTTGATGTTACTAATCGCTCTCAGTCCATTTTTAGTTGCTAGATACTCGCTTCCAATAATTATATCCTTTATAACCACATCATGCATAAATACGTTTTTAACAATCAACACGACATCGACTGCCTTGGATATAGCTCTTCCCCGCGCCCTTACCTCAACTTCCTTAGCTCCGTTATGGAAAAATGTCAAGCAGGCAAGCACATATCGCTTAGGCTCCTTTTTACCAATAATCACCACTGGTCTTTCTTCCCTCATCTCATTCCCCAAAACAACCGTTTATGAATTTTTAAATGTGCTCCTCAAAATATTTCTTACGGTAAACGCGTACAAACTCTTCTCCATAAAATATGCCGATAACTCACGGAAAAACTTAAAAATATTAATGATACTAAGATACTGCCCCGGTAGCTCAGCCGGGTAGAGCGGCGCCTTGGTATGGCCTCTCCCGAAAAGGCGTAGGTCCCGGGTTCGAATCCCGGCCGGGGCTCTATTCCTTAAAGTCATCCCGTAACTCGATTACTCCTAATTGAAATTCACAACAAGCAATTTCTACACTCCTTAAACACCACTTAAGGAAAAATTTTAATATCTGTGAAGAAAATAGACACTGCCCCGGTAGCTCAGCCGGGTAGAGCGGCGGCCTTGTAAGCCGTTGGTCGCGGGTTCAAATCCCGCCCGGGGCTCCATTTCCCGAAATACAGTTCTCTATAGCATTAAGCCCCTACTATTGCCAATGCAGTATTCTTTGGTAATCTCTAAGCTATTTACTTCATCATAAATTATCATGAAGGATATTTGCTTAGATAGTATCGTCCGTACAACACAGAAGTGCACGTGAAATGAATTCTCTTTTTGTTAAAAATGGGCCCGCCGGGATTCGAACCCGGGATCACCGCCTCGTGAGGGCGGCATCCTAGCCACTAGACTACGGGCCCGTTTAATGTATTATTCTTGGTTAATATAAGTTTGCCTATTGCCTTTTACATTTACTGTCTCTTGGTTGAGTGAGAAGGATATTTATTCTGAAAAATAGAATTTCTTTCCTTAGTGGCACTGCTGAAGATTGGGTTGATCCTCTATTTTAGGGTCTCAATTACTACATGTGTTACTGTTTCTTTTACTCCTTCTATTCTTGATATTTGTTTTAAGAATTCGTCTAATTTAGACTGGTTGACTACTACGATTAGATCTATTTCGCCCGTAACTCTGTAGACTTTTTCTACTGGGAGAGTTTTTACTATCCTAGTGTAGGTTTGATTACGTGCTCTTGGCTCTACTTTTACTAGGACAAAAACTTCAGCTGATCTCATTCCTAGTATTTCGAGAGCCTTTTCGGTCAGCATTATAAAGCCTCGCCCCGTTTTTATTAATCCCTCTTCTCTTAGTTTCCTTAAGTGTACATTGAGAGCCTGCCTGGTTATTCCAAGTTCCTTCGCTAGTTCGCTTTGTGACTTATTAACTATAAATATTTCCATTCCCTGGCTATTTTCTAGAAGGTATTTTAGTATGGTTAACTGTTTTTCAGTTAATTTAACATGCCCTTTTTCCATACTTATACCCTATCTTAGATATTTGTAAATCTATATAAAAATCTATTGCTCTTTTCGCAGCTTTAAATGCTTCTTTATGAATAGTGTTATATCGCCTGCAATTATAGCTATACAGGCTGCTAGTATCAGTATGAAATCAAGGAGAGCATAGAGGAATATCTCGTGTACTTGAAGTTTTCTCCTATGTTTAATTACGTTATGTATTACGAGAACTGAGTAAGAGAAGATTATCATTGGTATACTTACGTAAAATATTCCTAGTATGTGAAGAATTACTGTTATGGAGAAGTAAGAGAATAAGAAGAGAAGCATGTAGTTCAGCGCTTTAGAGAAGACGCTCTCAGGGTGCTTGTGCTTAAATATAGAAAAGCCTAGGCCATACTGAACATATCTCTTAATGAGCTTAAGCAGTGTGTTTCTATGGTAGTGGTAAACTATTATCCTGGGAGAACACAATATTTTGTAACCCGTTTTAAGTATTCTATACGCATAATCAATATCATCTGATCCATAAGCACCGTAATCTTCGTCAAAGTATCCCACAGCTTCTACTACTTGTCTTGTTAACGCAAAATTACATGTTACTATTAATGTGGATAAAGGTATATCACCGCTAATTAGCATATCTCCTTTCTCAAGTAATTTTATTTTTATACTTGTTTTTTTAAATATTTTTTTGATAATATTAACTGCTTTCATGTTTACTTTAGCAGCACGTGCCGGAGATATTATAGAGAAATCAAGATATCTTGAAAGAAATTCCTCAGGGTTTGCTGAAATCATTCCACCTGCAATGCACTCTACCCCATTTTCTTGAAAACACTTAAGTATTTTTTCCACCCAGTCTAAGGTTAATTTTACATCATTGTCTGTAAATAGTAAAATATCTCCTTTTGCTAATCTTAAGCCTATATTTCTAGCAAGATTTGCTCCACAAGTACCCCTAGCATCAACTATACGTATCCGTGGATCAGTGTATAAATTAAAAATTTCATCAAATCCGCCCTGGTACACTATAATTATTTCGTCTGGTCTAACCGTTTGGTTAATTAGATATGTGTAGAACTCTAGAGGCTTTGGAGGCTTGCCCTTCCATGGTATGATTACAGATATCTTTCGCACTAAGACACCTCTGATCAGTATGGTAGTAGCTCAACAAAATATTTTTAACTAAACTAATTCGACATACTTACTGATTATAAGACAATAGGTTAGTTGATAATCCCCTGCTAAGAAAGCTTATATACTTAGAGAATGGTAGCTTAGTAGAGAAAATGTCTGATAATAGCTTAGAAATATCGGCTTTACTCGATGTAATGGAGCGCCATAAAAGAATATCATTTAATAACCTCATTGATGGTATCATTACAGTAGCGGCCTTTACGATAATAACATTTGTAGCTCCCTGGGTCTTCCGCACTTACTTTCCGGTAGAAACACGGTCTTTTGAAGTACTATACAAGACCCTTCAAATAGGGCTACTATTCTTGCTGCTCTACATATGTATTTCACGGCTAATGTTTATGAGCTGGGATCTTTACCGCATAGCTAAAATCACGTCAAAGACCATTCTCTTCGAGGGCATAAAGGCCAGTGACTACCGTAAAAACTCCAGTGCTGTCAAAATGTATGACCTATTAGCTCAAGAAGACAAGCTCGTGAGACGCTTGCTCTGCATAATAGCAGCTTTCATGACATTAACTTATATTCAGTCAACCGAATACTTCTCAGAAGTAATTTACACGTCTTCGTTACCTGCTCTCTTCAAATCCTCGCCTTCTTTAATAATCTTACCACTTTACGTTGTAATGCTCTTTTCATTATCCTTCGTTATATCCTCACTAATATACGTCAGAGAACAACTATCACCACTTATGGAAGAACTCTCAGCATACACCAAGAGCATTCTCTCTGCTCAGCTCGCCTCAAGCACTTGCCCTGAGTGTGGCGCAAGAATACCTCAAAAAGCCGTCCATTGTCCTTTCTGCGGATTTAAGGTCTCCACACTAGAAGAAAAACAGCCTAAAGTACGGGAGTCTTAAGGGAAAGTTTCTTAGCGAGAATAAGCGCGTCACGTATTATCTTAGAATGATCGAAAGCTATCCGCGAGGGAATTTTCCTAAAAAGTCTAACCTCAGATATCTCGTCAGACAACAGCCCGCCTCCAGGTTTCTCTAAGGGTCTAGCTAGATACGCTATTGATACAATATGTCCTCTAGGATCTCTTGAGGGATCAGAGTAAACACCAACTAAAGCCAATAGCTCAATTCTAATTCCTGTCTCCTCGAAGGCCTCTCTTATAGCTGCTTCTTCTACAGTTTCTCCATACTCAACAAATCCTCCGGGCAGAGCCCAGTATCCTTTAAAAGGATCTTTACTTCTTTTAATCAATACAATTGCTCCATCCTCCGTCAAAATGACGGTATCTACAGCTAGCAATGGTCTCTTCATACTCAGTGTATTTAGTTCATCAGTACTACTTAATAATATCTTTACCCTAAGACAAGGTTAACTGTGGTTTATTACTAGGGTAGACTACAATTAAATAAAGCTTGAGATAAAATATAATTGCCTCTCTAAGTTAGAGATACTACGCTGGGAAGAGACCATGAGACTAGAAGCTAAGAAGGGTAATATTATTAGAGTTAAAGGTCCTGCCTCCATTATTCTAAGAGAGGGCTATATTGAATACCTAGGAAAATCGTTAAGGGAGAAAGAAAGAGTTTCTATACCGAGAGGGAAAGTAGCTTTCGTTAACATCATTGAAAACAGTCTTTTAGAGATAAACCTAGGAGAAGATGCCGAGGTAGAAATTTTAGAAGAGATAGAGGATGTTACTGTACCTTATCATTGGAGAGCCTTAATAGAGCCGTTAATAACTGATTTGAAAAAGTTGCCCACTAAAATTATGATATTGGGAGATGTTGGTACAGGGAAAAACCTATTAGCCACATATATAACTAACTTGGCTGTAAAGAGAGGCTACAAAGTAGCTATACTGGATAAAGACGTGGGGCAAAGCTCGCTAAGCGCACCAACCACTATCGGCCTTGTAATAACTAAGAAAGCTACTACTTCTCTTCATAAAGTAAAGACTCATTACGCTTACTTTGTCGGATCAATTTCCCCGGGAGGCTTTGTCCACAGAATACTAGTAGGAGCTAAGCTGCTCTTAGAGAAAGCTATCTCACAGAAAGCAGATTTAATAGTAGTTAACACTGACGGTTGGATACACGGCAAAGAGGCTAGAGAGTATAAGTGGAGTCTAATAGATATTGTTAGACCAGATTACATCATTGCATTGCAGTCAACGAGAGAGCTCGAGCATATTCTCAAGGCTTACGAGACGCAGAGATGGCTAGAAATCATACGCATTCCAAGTATAAAGGAAAGTATTTCGAGAGATCCCCTTAATAGGAGGATATATAGAGAGACTGCATATAAACGTAAACTAGCTAAGTCAAGAATAAGAACTTTAAACTGGAGCAAAGTTAGGTTTAAAGGAACAATTTTTGGGACTGGTTTTAGATTAGAAAGAGAGAAATTAAAGCAGTTAGAGAAAATACTCGGAGTTCCTATAGTATATGCTGAGGACGCTTATGACGCCTTATTGATAGTGACTCAGGAAAAAGTAAAACTCTCAGAAGATACGATAGAAAAAGCTAAGAGAGTAACTTCTAGAAACGACGTGTTGATAGTGCCGAAGGGTTATGAAAAGGGGCTAATAGTGGGGCTTTACGATTCTCAGGGATCTTTTCTTGATATAGGAGTAATAAGCGAGATAGACTATAAAAAAGAGGTTATAAGGATACTTACTAATGTTGAAGCAGAAAAAATAGCGTTAATATATGTAGGTAATTTAAAGCTAGGGGAAGATCTTTCAGAAAAAACAAAAATATACGGGTTCCCTCTTTAAATAAGCTATTCACTAAACTTCTTTTCTCCCTTTTCCTTCTCCTCTAGTTTGCTAGCCGCAATAATATCGTCTATTCTGAGTATCATACTGGCTGCTTCTACAGCTGAGCGCAAGGCATGAGTCTTCACTATGAGCGGCTCTACTACTCCTTCTGCTAACATATCAGTCACTTTTCCTGTAAACACGTTTATGCCCATCTTCCAGCCATCTGGCTTTTCGTGAGCCGCCCTTAGCTCAGTTACTATATCTATTGGATCTAAGCCGGAGTTCTCTGCTAACGCTCTAGGAATAACTTCTACAGCGTTAGCGAATGCCTCTATTGCTAGCTGTTCTTTTCCTCCAATTTCTGCTGCGTACTCTCTCAGTGCTTTAGCTATTTCTATCTCTGGAGCTCCTCCTCCTGGAAGAATATAGGGCTCTTCTATTACATCAGCCACTACACTTAAAGCGTCTATAAGAGACCTCTCCGCTTCATCAACTACTTTTTCAATACCTCCTCTAATGAGGATGCTCACTGCTCTCGGATTCTTACATCCTTCGACAAAGACCATTTTTTCTTCAGCGACTTTTCGCTCTTCTACTAACTCTGCTTCGCCTAGATCTTTAGGACTTAGATCTTCTACCCTAGTTACAATTCTAGCGCCAGTGGCTCTCGCTAATTTCTCCATGTCCGATTTCTTCACACGTCTAACTGCAAGGATACTCTCTTTTGCTAGATAGTGCTGAGCTATGTCATCTATTCCTTTCTGAACAAATACTACATTTGCTCCAGTCTCCTTAATTTTCTTCACCATTTCTCTTAGCAGTCTTTCCTCCTCTTCTATGAATGCCTTCATTTGTGAAGGGTCATTTATTCTTATTTCAGCATCTATTTCAGTCTTTTCTACTTCAAGTGGACAATCTAGTAAAGCTATCTTAGCGTTAGGAACTCTCTTAGGCATACCTGGATGTACTACCTCCTTATCTATTACAATACCATATATAAGCTTTGTATCATGTAGGCTACCTCCCTGCTTCTTTATCAGCTGAATATAGTCTATATCGGCAACGTACTCACCATTTCTCTTTTCTGCTATTTGCTTTACCGCTTTAACTGCAATATCTGCAAAATAGTCCTTAACTCCCGCTATAGCTTTTCCATGCATAGCTGTTGCTGCTACTTTCTTTAGTGTTTCATAATCATTTATATCTATCTTTATTGCCTTACTCTTTAATACTTCTATTGCTTTCTCTAAAGCTTTCTTATATCCGCTGATTATTATTGTAGGGTGTATATCTTTATTGAGTAGATGCTCGGCTTCTTTGAGAAGAGCTCCTGCTAAGACCACTGCTGTAGTAGTTCCATCACCTACTTCATCGTCTTGAGCCTTAGAAATCTCTACTAACAGTTTTGCTATGGGATGCTGAACATCAATTTCGTCTAAAATTGTCGCACCGTCATTGCTTACAGTTATGTCTCCAAGGCTGTCTATTAGCATTTTATCCATTCCCTTTGGTCCTAGCGTTGTCTTTATGGTCTCGCTTATTGCTCTTGCTACCATTATATTCAATCGGAGGGCTTCTTTTCCGACAGTTCTGCTAGTTCCTTCTTTTAGTATAAGCACAGGTACTCCACCTATTTGTGTTAATACAGCTGGCTGTGCCTGAGCCATACTATCACCTCTCTTCAGCAGATTTTTACGACAAGCACTTCTATTTAAACCTTTCTATATTATAGAGACTGTCCGGTTGGCTTGTTTGTTTGTTGCGTGTTTGATTAGCTGTATGCGTGCTTGTAGTAGCATGTAGGCTGACTGCCATTCCCCAGCTTCTCGCTAACCCACTCTCACACTGCATCCAAACA
>Ga0190367_1000039_pt1 | contig 98893 bp, 91 predicted proteins | sample 4872181011_MG_FD_171838 | JGI IMG/M metagenome (GOLD analysis project Ga0190367, IMG submission 171838) | Hydrothermal vent microbial mat bacterial communities from Southern Trench, Guaymas Basin, Mexico - 4872-18-10-11_MG | ecosystem: Environmental > Aquatic > Marine > Hydrothermal vents >...
CTGTGGAAAAGAGGTCTCCTTGTATAACCTTGGCCTTTAATCTATATCTATCTAAGTATCTTCTTGATGCTTCAATTAGATATGGATTCTTCTCTATACCATATACCTCTATATCATCATACTCTTTTGATACGACTGCAAGTACTCTACCGCCTCCTGAGCCTAAGTCGACGAATCTTGTACCTGCTGGGAGGTTTAATATCTTTATGAGCTTCTTTAATGCTTCCCAGTTCGAGGGGTAATATGGTATATACATACTATTTTTATTTTAATTTATTGAAGGTCTTCAAAAGATTTATATTCATTTTATATCATATAACATGGTTATATAGATGATGATCTATGGAGAGTAAAATACTATATGAATTTGAATATATTACTAGGGATGGGAAGGAAGCTTATTTAGCGTTATTTAATGATAGTTTAAAGCTGCATATCTCGCCTGAAGTATATGTATATGACTTGGAGGGGAGACCCGTTTTCATATACTATAATAATGTATTGTATGAAAGAGGCTTATCGAATGAATTTGTAGCTAAGAAATGGACTAGCTTCACTCCACCCAAGAGATATTTGGCTAGAGTTAAGGATATAGGGCTTAAAAAAAGAGTCGTAGAGTATGCGCATATGAGGATAAAAGAGGTCCTATCACTGTCCCCTCCATCTGAATTCACGCCGATACTTAGGAAAATATTATATATGAATTTTGATAGATTGGACGAGGAGGGAAGGAGATTCTATCAAATATATAAGCCTATATCCATCCTACCACCAGATCAATACCTTGCACTTGTGCTTCAGCCTGTAGAGGGGTGTCCATACAATAAATGCAGTTTCTGCACATTTTATCGAGATAGGAAATTCAGGTTTAAAACTATAGATGAGTTTAGAAAGCATGTCAAATATGTAATTAACTTCGTAGGTAAGGGGATTTTAATGAGAAGAAAGATATTTCTAGCAGATGCAAATGCCCTAGTAACTCCTATGAATATGTTGAAAAAGTATATAAGTATAATCTATGAGTATATCCCTAATATCTACATATCAGGTTTATATTCATTCATGGATTATTTCACTGTAAGAAAGGATTTAGATGACTTCAAATGGCTTCGTGGAATGGGTTTGAAGATGGTTTATATCGGTTTAGAGACTGGTGACGAGTCTCTATTAAAGATTCTTAATAAACCGGGTCCACCCGAGAAGGCTGTTGAAGCCGTTAACTTATTGAAGAAGGCTGGTATCGATGTAGGAGTAATCGTGTTGATAGGTGCGGGTGGTAAGAAGTATTTTGATAGACATGTAGACAATACGATTAAAATACTTAATGAGATGTATCTAGATGATAGAGATATAATATATTTTTCAAAGTTGAAGGTTTCAGAATCTTCAGAGTATTATAAAATATCCTCTAAATATGGATTAGGTTATCTCAGTGATGATGAGATGGAGGATCAAATCAGGAGGATTAAAGACGGGTTAAGACACAGTAGAAAGCCTATTCAAGCAATATACGACATTGACGAATTTATTTACTAGCCTCTCTACCCAATATACATCTAGGGACGTTTAAAACACTATCCGCATGGGCTCTCAACCTTTACATTTCTCCATCTCCCTATAATCCTCCCCTCTGGATCGATTAAGTAAGTACTTCTAATTACATTATAGTACTCCTTGTCAAATCTTTTCTTAAGACCTAGTACACCGCATATATTTAAAACCCTACGACTAACGTCACTCAGCAATATAACTTTTAAATTATACTTTTCTATGAATTTCCTATGCCTCTCTATAGGATCTGGGTTCACCTCGATTACAACTGCATTTAAGGATTTGAATTCTGTAATCTTTTCAGTAAAGTCTAAGGCTTCTTTAGTACATCCAGGTATATCATCCTTAGGATAAAAATACAAAATTACATACTTACCCCTAAAATATTAGGCAAATTCTACGGTAATCTATGGTTTATATCCTGTTATAAATGGTGAATCATGGAACTCTAATTGGGGAGCCACGCCATTCGCTTTTCAGATTAAGAAATATTAGTTATAACTCTACTATAGCTCGATATACGTCACTTTTTCTCTGTTAATGCTTCGGCTAATATCTCTGATATATCCATCACCTTAATCTTCTCTCCAGCCTCGCTGTGTAGCATGATCTTACAATACGGGCATGCTACGGCTAATATACTTGCTCCCGTCTCCAATGCCTCATTCATTCTGATTTTACTTATCCTCTCTCCAATCTTTATATCAAAGAACAAATGTCCACCTCCGCCTCCACAGCAAAAGCTTCTCTCCCTATTATGCCTCATTTCAACTAGATATTCATTTTTAACTACTTCCTTTAATATATTTCTTGGTTCATCGAATATATTATTCCATCTACCTAGGTAACATGGGTCATGATATGTAATCTTCTTATCAATCTTCCCGCCATCTAATTTAACTAATCCTTTCCTAATCAATTCATTTAGTAACTGTGTATGGTGTATAACCTCGATCTTGACGCCATATAGTGGGTATTCATGTTTAAATATGTTGTATCCATGTGGACAGTTTACGACAAGTCTCTTAAATTTATATTTTGAAAGGATTTCACCATTCATCTTCACTAGTTCGCTGAACATTAGTTCGTCGCCTATTCTTCTAGCGGGTTCTCCACAGCAGTTCTCCTCAGGTAATACGGCGATCTTTAACCCGGCCTTCTTCAGTATCTTCAGTAGGGAGCGTGCTATCTCCTTATCAGCTGGATCGTATGTGGATTGGCATCCAATCCAGTATATATAATCGTATTCACTACCCTCCTCCGCAATCTCGACCAAGCCTTCATCCACTAGCTCCTTGATAAACTCCTCCCTGTTAATAGGGTCATTCCCCATAGGATTACCATATCTCATTAAATTATATGATACCTCGAGAAGTTCCTCGGGTACGTTCTCACCCTTGCCAATCAACCCTCGTCTAAAGTCTAGTATAGTCTCGACATGATGAATTAAAAGTGGGCATTGGTATACACAAGCGCCACATGTGACACATGACCATATAATATCCTTATCTAAATAATCTGGAATTAACTCCTTATCGTATATTCCTTGATCTATAAAGCTTCTCATCTTAAGCATTAAATCCATTGGACTGAGGGGCTTTCCAGATGATGCAGCTGGACAATTATCTGTACATCTAGCACACTTTATACATGCATCGTAATCCATCCTCTCCTTCCAACTCAAATCATTTAATGTTAATGCCCCAGGAGTCTCACCCTTCTCAATAATCTCATCTATATTCTCGATCTTCTTAAATGCGGCTGGGTGGTAGTTTCTCGAGAAGAATGTATTCAATATTCCGCCTACTATAATATGATATAACTTTGTATATGGTATAAAGCCTACTGAGAATATCGCTAGAGCCATGTGGATGAGCCACGTTACACGGTATATTATTTCAATATTCTCTACATTCTTAAATAAGTCTGCAATATATAATCCGATAAAATCATAGTTATTCACCCATTCATACCTGTACGCTAATGTGGATATACCGTCTAAAACGAATCCTGTGATGAGGATGATTAACAGCAATAAGAGCAGTAGGTAGTCTGAAAGCGTATCAGGTAAATTCTCTGATTTAAGGAATATTCTACGTATAAAGGCGATGATAATCCCTATTATAGCTAATAATCCACCGATATTCAGGAATAACTTATAAATTAGATATGATGAGCCGGAAACAACCCTATATCCCAGAAACTTCAATGTTATATCTGCTTCAAAGGCCCTTATTAATGTTCCGATGAATAGGATTATAAATCCAATATATATTAGTAGATGCATAGATCCTTCAAATGGTCTATATACCACTTTTCTCTGTAGAAGACCATATTTAACTAAATTGTATAGGCGGGTCCAGAAATTATCGAAGGAAGGCTTCTCCCCCTTTCTAAACCATCTTCTATAACTTCTATACAATCCATATATGAATATAGCGCCTGATATTACTGTGAATATATAGACTAATATCTCTATATCCTCGACATATAGAAAGTGCTCTATTCCAATCATTTAATACACCTATGCTATAAATTAAAAAAACAATTTTATTGCTTAAAATCGATTGTTAAATTAATTATATACGAGATATATTTCAGTATTCATAGATTAAATATTTCGACGGCATTTTCATATAGAATCATATTTTTATAGTGATTTGGAATATCCAGATTTAATATGTTTCTAATATGTGTATACCATTCTAAGCCAGTCACCGGATAGTCACTTCCAAATAATATCTTATCGATTTTGACTCTCTTGACAATATATTTAATAATGTCGAAATCCAGTGCGGCTAGGTCTCCATATACATTATCGTATGAATTTACTAGTTCAATAGCTTTATCTACAAATATACCTGGTTTTAACGCGCTGTATGCACCCATGTGACATAGGACTATCTTCAGCTTGGGATATTTATCGGCGATCTTACGCACGTTAATTGGATCTGCATATCTACAGAATCTAGGTAGTTCCCAGAGGCCGGGGTCGCAACCTGTATGAATAAATAGTGATATATCTCTTCTCTCGAGTTCATCATATAATTTATAGAGTTTCCTACTAGACGGCTCTATAAACTGGACAGTGGGATATAGCTTAAGTCCATAGATGCCTAGCCTAAATATATCATGTAGTCTAGCTCTATAGTCGGATTTATCCTCCAGCCTAATACTTCCAACTGGTAGAATCCTATTTCCACTGTATTTAGATATTTTTACCACTCTTTCAGTTGGGGTATACGCGGCTTTAAGAACATTTATATGTCTATCCCTCGTTTCTTTAGTCTTCTCAATCCCCTCTAAAACTATTTTAGGGATATGGTAAATCCCTTTATTAATAGCGTCCTCAACGCCTTTATAAATCTCCTTCCTATCCAGTTCTCTATAAATCTTAGATGGATCTGCTTCTAGAGCATATAGAAATATTTTTTCAATTCCAATTGCATCCATCTTACTTAATAGCTCCTCTGCTACAATCTCTGGACTGGGTTTATGTACTTCGAATATATATGGATCATGTACATGTATATCTATGATTTTCATATTTATAAATAAATTGGATGGGAGTTATCAACCTCTTCTCTTCTTTAATCTATCTATCAGTACCGGGATAAATTGATATAGATCTGCTACCACACCGTAATCAGCGTATTTGAATATCGGGGCATTCTTATCTTTATTAACCGCTACAATTATCTTAGCGTCTCCAGCAGCCATTATATGTTGTGGGGCTCCAGATACTCCAATTGCAAAGTATAACTTCCCCTTTATCTTCTTACCTGAAATCCCTATCCACCTATCCTCACCTAGCCAGTGGAAATCTGCTGCAATTGGTCTGGAGCATCCTACTTCACCGCCTATCAACTTAGCAAGCTCAAAAGCCATTTGAATATCCTCCTTAGACTTAAATCCTCGACCTACTCCGACGACGACCTCGGCAGCCTCAATATCCACCTCCCCCTTCTCCTTCGGTAGCTCCTCTATAATCCTTATCTTAGCCTCTGGAATGGATACCTCCTTTACCTCAGGCTTCTTATCTAGTTTAGATGGTTGGAACTTCTTACGCGGGACCGTCAGTGTGATCGGGGTCACGAATTTATAATAAGCGAGCCCTCTTCCTCCAATGATCTGCCTCTTTAAAATAATTTCGTCGTCAACTTTATCTACGTCTACTACTTCCGTTATCATCGGATAATCTAACTCTGCGGATAACCTAGTCGCGATATCTGTTCCATTCTTAGTCGCTGGGCCGATGAATATATCGGTATCTGAAATATTTTCCAATATGGCTTTGCTAATTGCATCTGTAGGTGCATACCCCATTTTATATATTACATCGAATCCATCGACATCTGGCTCTGCTCCAACTATAAATCCGAATGTTTCTAACTCTTCTCCACTTAATTCACGTATCCTCTGGGCTAGTCCCAGTCCATCCAATAAATCCTCAGTTGAGAATCCATATATAACCGTCTTCATATTCACACCCTTACGACACCTTCCTCAATTAGTTTATCTATAAGTATATCTGCTATATCCTCAAGTTTATCCGCTTCGATAATTACATTCTTTCTAGTGATTGTAATTAGCCTTAAATCACTGTATGATATCTTTCTCCCTGTATCCTCTAGCTCCAATTCATCCAGACCTACCACTTTAAATGGTTTTGCGAATGCTTTCCTAATTTGTAGTAACGTTGGTAGTTTAGGCCTATTAATCTCACCTGTTACGCTGATGACTGCTGGTAGAGATGTCTCGACAACCTCCAACTTATCCTCTAGATCCCTCGTAACTCTTATCTTGTTATCACTCAACTCGATCTTTCTAGCAAATGTAACAACGTTATAGCCTAGGTGGCGAGCGAGTCTTATAGGCATTTGAGACGATAGCATATCCATAGAAGCTTCTCCAGCGAGTATCAACTCCGGGTTCCCGAACTTCTTAATTAGATTAGACAGGATATATGCTGTTGACGTAACATCACATGGTATAACTCTATCGTCGACGACTGCATATGCCTCGTCTCCGCCTAATGCTAGTGCTTCTCTAACTACATTCTCGAGTTCCTTCTTCTTTTTCTTGGTCGGCCCCCACGTCAATAATGTATATACATATATTTTACCGCCTACCTCACTCTTAATTCTAGCAGCTTCTACGACCGCATTTCTATCATACTCGCTTATTAGTAAGGGTGTATTCTCTATATTGATCCTTCCATCCGGATCTGCCCGTATCATATTACCATCTAGCGAGGCTTTAACCAACACACCTATATCCACGTATATCACCCTCTATTCAATTATATTCAGAGTACTGCATGATTAAGTAGGTTTACTTAGATTATATTTATTTACCCTCTAGCTTCTTAACCTCCTCTTCACGTAATACTCTCCTCAATATCTTTCCGGCCGCGCTCTTAGGTAGTGTATCTCTAAACTCAATCTCCTTTGGAAGCTTATAAGGCGCTAAATTATCCTTAAGGAAGCTTAGTATATCATCTTGAGAGACCTTCCCCCTATATTCATTCTTTAATACTACAAATGCCTTTATCCTCTCACCAACCTTCTCATCCGGGACTCCTATTACCGCGGCTTCTGCAACTGCTTCATGCTGATACAATACCTCCTCAATCTCCCTTGGATAGACGCTGTATCCCTTATACTTAATCAAGTCCTTCTTTCTATCAACTATATAGAAGTATCCTTCCTCATCCATATATGCTATATCACCTGTTCTAAGCCATCTAAAGCCGTATTTCTCGAAGAAGACCTTCTTATTCTCCTCAGGCCTGTTATAGTATCCTTTCATGACCTGTGGCCCTGATATAACCAACTCTCCAGTCTCACCAGGCTTTAAGAATCTATCTTCCTCCAGATCCGCTATTGCAGCTAATGTATTTGGAATTGGTAGGCCGATACTTCCAAATTTATATTTTCCATAAATTGGGTTCACATGCGTCACCGGACTCGTCTCAGTTAATCCATATCCCTCTCTAATCCTTCCTCCCGTAATCTCTTCAAACTTCTTTGCAACTGATACAGGTAAAGGACCTGCCCCACTTACACATGCCTCGATGGAGCTCAAGTCATACTTCTTTATTTCAGGATAGTTTATTAGAAGCGAGTATATCGTCGGGACTCCGTGGAATACATTTGGACGATATTTCTTAATACCCTCGAGAAGCTCCTTAATATCGAATCTCGGGAATATTATTATAGTAGCTACGCTATATATTGCAGAATGTAATACCGTCGTCATGCCATATATATGGAACCATGGTAATACACCTACATATTTATCAACCTTCTTCCTCCCCCTAAATAGCCATGCATCGATCTGAAGTACGTTTGATACGAGATTGTAGTGAGTTAACTCTGCTCCCTTAGGCACACCCGTCGTCCCACCTGTATACATTAATGCTATGACATCCTCTTTGGGATTTACATCAGGCCTCGGGGCTTCAGGAGGAACGTCTCTTATCACATCCTTAAATCTAAACCTCTTTACATTATCTATAGGTACCTTAACCTTCTTCATAAATGTCTTGTAGATCCATCCCTTCAATGAAGGCATGTAATCCTCTATTCCAGTATATATCACTGCATTTATATCGACTTCCTCCAACGCTTTCTCAACATTCTCTGTGAATAAATCTAGTGCTACTAAGACCTTGGCACCACTATCTTTTAACTGCCTAGCCACCTCCCTTGCAGTGTATAGTGGGTTCATGGGTGTGACTATAGCCCCTACTTTAATAGCACCGTAGAACGCTATTGCAAACTGCGGTGTATTAGGTAGGTATATAGCTACCTTATCCCCCTTCTTAATATTAAATTTATCTACCAACGCCCTTCCAAATCGTTCACTATCCTCGTAGAACTCTCTATAAGTTATCTTCCTACCCATGAATATCATTGCGGGATGGTCGGCCCCGATCTTATATGCGTCGTCGAGGAACTTGTATAATGGTATCTCCGGTATATCTATCTCCTTGGGGACAGCCTCCTCATAGAACTTTAGCCACGGCTTCGAAAGAATCCATTTTTCAAATATCTCCTTATCATTTACCTTGGACATTACATATTTAAAATACTGTTAAAACTATAAAAATGAAGATATTGTCAAATGGGAATTAATTATTGTCGTTGTATATGATATTTTTCAAATAATTCCTGATATAAAGTGAATTTTAATTAATATAAAAAGGATTGTGGTTCTACTCTTTAACAACCTCGAACATCTTCCTGAGATGTACAGTCTCCATAACGTTTCCAGTAATCTTCATCATTCCCCTCATAAATGCCGCCATTGCATCTAACTCTCCATTCAAAATCTTCTCCATAACATCCCTCTCCATAGATAAGGTTGCTAGTGGAGACGGATGTTTCCCAGTCTCAATCTTCATCTCACCTGCTTTAAACTCGATGTAAAACGGCTCTAAGCCAGGTACTTCAAACTGGAAGACCTTATTCCATGTAGCCATCTCATCACCCATCTTTTCCTTAGCCTTTTCATATACCTGCTTAAACTTCTCAAATAATTCACTAGCCATAGTGGAACACCAATTAGAATATTATCTGCTCCTCTACTTTTATTGGATTTTATATATTCCAAATATCATATATAATGTAATGCACTATATTGACGATATCAAACCATTAGATTAACTAGAGTTAAATTTATAGTAGAGTATAACGTAATGATATAGTTCCAATATTTCATTTTAAATATAATTTTGTGCCGCATCTGTTTATATAATAATTGTCTCCTCTAAAATTCAATTAAATACCTAAATTATTTTGAATGGTGTGAGAGGTGTTTAAATGAGGAATGTAGCTATAGTTGGTACAGGGCATTCTAAATTTGGTGTCAGGAATGATGTCAGCATGTCTGAACTTGCATGGGATGCTATCAAGGAGGCTTTAGACGAGGCTGGATTAGAGCAGAAGGATATCGAGTATTTTATAGTAAGTAACACTGGGGGGTGGAGTAGCGAGCCTCTACCTGCTGTTGTAATTGGAGAATATAGTAAGCTGGTCCCTAAGGGGACTGTCAGGGTTGAGGCTGCATGTGCATCCGGGAGTGCAGCAGTTAAATTAGCTTATGATATGGTTGCATCGGGTCATGTGGATATTGCGATGGCTATTGGGATTGAGAAGATGAATGAGTCTCCAACACCTATAGTAGTAGAGTTTATCGGTAGAGCAGGGAACTACTTCTGGGAATTCGAGAACTTTGGGTTGACATTTCCTGGCTATTATGCATTACATGCAACTGCATATATGTCTAAATATGGGGCGACGGAAGAAGATCTATGTAAAGTCGCTGTTAAAAACCATTATTATGGTGCCAGGAACCCTAAGGCACAGTTTCAAAGGGAGATCACCGTTGAGAAATGTATGTCATCTAGATACATTGCCTGGCCCCTTAAATTATATGATTGTTGTCCAATAACAGATGGTGCTGCTGCAGTTATATTGGCGGGTGAGGAGAAGGCTAAAGAATTAACTGATTCGCCTATATGGATTGCTGGAATAGGTTCAGCTAGTGGAACATCAAATATGTCTAAGAGGGGGACTTTCTCGAGTCTAGAGGCGGCTGTAGTCGCTGCTAAAATGGCATATAAAGAGGCTAAGATAAATCCCGATAATCCAGTTAAGTATATTGATGTAGCGAATGTCCATGATTGCTTTACAATAGCGGAGTTAATGGCGTATGAAGACCTTGGATTTGCTAAGAGGGGAGAGGCCGTCGATTGGATTAGAAATGACCAGACATATATAGGTGGTAAGATACCCGTTAATGTCGACGGCGGGCTTAAGGCTAAGGGCCATCCTATTGGAGCCACTGGAGAGGGTATGATTGCTGAATTGACTAGACAGTTGTTAAGTAGGGTTGAGAAGGATAGGCAGGCCCCTATTAAAAATGGATATGCACTTGCACATAATATTGGTGGAACGGGGCACTATGCATATGTAACTATATTATCATTATCTAAGCCTATGAGGTGATCCTGATGAGTGGTGAGAAAAAGACTCAAAAGGAATTGACTGATGAGGAGATGAAGAAATTTATAGAATTTGTTGAGAGTATGAAGAAGAGCATGGGGCTACCTATGGTACCGGATATAAAGACGGGTGTAGCGCTATGGGTTGATCAAAGAGAATTAAATGTAAGATTTGTGATAGGGGTGGAGAGGCTGAAGCCCTTCTTCAATGGATTGGCAGATGGTAAGGTATTAGCCACAAAATGTAAAATATGCGGCGAAATTTACTTTCCTCCACAGGTAGATTGTCCAAAATGTAGGAAGTCGGATGTAGAGTGGATAGAACTCTCTAAGGAAGGTACTCTAGTCACATATACTCAGATCAATGTAAAGCCATACTCATTCTCTCACTATGATGACTATATAGTAGGCATAGGAAAACTTCCTGAGGGGGTTAATGTTACGGCATGGGTTAGAGAGAGTGATCCTAAGAAGCTTAAAGTCGGTATGAAGATTAGGTTAGAGGTTGTGAAGAGAGAGCCTGAAGGATATTATGTATATGAATGGGTTCCAGTAGAATAACCCTCTAATCACCCTTTTTTATTTAAGATAATATATTTCAATATTCTAATCGGCACTTGGTTTAGATCAAGTTGGTTTATAGACATTAATCATATGCATTTTAACTATATATTTTAAAATAATTAACTGATTAAGGCATTATTAGACTATTGAGGTGTAATTTATTATGGTGTTTCCATTCAAGAGTATAAAGGATTTTAACGTAGAGCTAACGGATGAGATGGAGTTATTTAGGAAGACTGTAAGAGAGTTCGTCGATAACGAGCTTATGCCTAAGGTGGTTGAGGTTGAGAAGACTGGAGTTATTCCGGAAGAGCTGATTCAGAAGGGTGTTGAACTAGGGTTCACGGGTGTAGGTATTCCTGAGGAGTATGACGGCCAGGGTGGAGGCACTTTAATGACGGCTATTTTAATGGAAGAGTTGTCTAGGGCGATGCCTGCATATGGGACGGCGATTCTAGTAAACGGATTATTTACATATCCAGTATTAAAGTATGGTACTGAGGAGCAGAAAAGGAAGTATATCCCTCCAATTGCGAAGGGAGAAGTCTTTGCAGCTCATGCGAATACCGAGCCTGCAGCGGGAAGTGACGTCGCTGGTATCCAGGCAACTGCTGAGAAGAAGGGTGATAAATGGGTTATAAATGGGAGGAAGATATTTATTACTGGAGCCTCTAAGGCTAAATTCCTCCTTGTATCAGCTAGAACAAGCCAACCACCCGAGAAGAGGAAGAGATGGTGGGGTATAACTACATTTATAGTCGAGACAGACTGGCCTGGAGTTAAGATCGGGTCTAAATTTGATGTTATTGGGTTGAGTGGCGAGCATCCAGATGAAGTTATACTAGATAATGTTGAGGTTCCTGAGGAGAATGTGGTGGGGCCTGTAAATGAAGGCTTTAAGATTCTCCTAGATACATATGACCATAGTAGAGTAGGTATAGCCGCACAAGCCGTAGGTATTGCACAAGGTGCATTCGAGAAGGCATTCAACTACGCACTCCAGAGAACTGCATTCAATAGACAGATAATTGCATTCCAAGCTGTAAGCTTTAAATTAGCCGATATGATAACAGAGATACAGGCTGCAAGATTATTGACGTATTGGGCAGCTACTTTAGCTGATCAGGATAGGGAGGAAGCTATATTCGCTGCATCGATGGCTAAGACATTTGCAACTGAAGTCGCTGAAAAAGTCGCTAACCTAGCTATTAAGATACATGGCGGTGTAGGTGTAGATAGGGAGACTGGTGTAGAGCATTATCTAAGGGATGCGATTATAACAACTATCTATGAAGGTACGAATGATATTCAGAGACTTACTACAATTAGACAGCTTTTGAAGAGGGCCCTTGGAATAGATGTATTAACAATGTAGGTAGGTGGTTAGATGTCTTCAGTAGATGTAATTAAGAAGATAGCTGTAATTGGAGCAGGTACTATGGGGCATGGAATAGCGGAAGTAGCTGCGATGGCTGGATATGAGGTATGGGTATATGATATTGCTGAGGATATACTTAAGAATGCTATGGAGAAGATTAAATGGAGTGTGGGTAAACTAGCTTCTAAAGGAACTATAAGAGAGGATGTGGATACAGTAATGTCCAGGATACACCCAAGCCTAAACTTTGATGAGGTGGTTTCAGGGGCAGACTTTGTAATTGAAGCTGTTCCAGAGAAGATCGACTTGAAGAAGAAGGTCTTTGCAGATCTAGACGAGAAGACGCCGCCACATACTATATTAGCAACTAATACAAGTAGTCTACCTATTAGCGAGATCGCATCCGCAACTAAACGCCCTGATAAAGTCATCGGGATGCACTTCTTCAATCCCCCGCCGCTCATGCCCCTCGTCGAGATTATTAAGGGTGATAAAACTTCAGACTTAACAGCGAGGATTACATATGAATTAGCGAAGAAGTTTGGTAAACAGCCTGTTATGGTTAATAAGGATGTACCAGGTTTTATAGTCAATAGAATTTTAATGAAGTTTATGTCTACAGCATGCTGGATAGTCGCTAATAATAAGGCATCCGTTATTGAAGTTGATTCAGCTGTCAAGTATAAATTAGGTTTCCCGATGGGTGCATTCGAATTAGCGGATTATACGGGAATTGATGTAATATATTTAGTCGGTAAAGCGATTATGGAGAAGGGTGCAGTAATACATCCATGTCCATTATTTGAGGAAAAGTATAATGCTGGGGAATATGGTGTAAAAAGTGGTAAGGGATTCTACCAATATCCCTCGCCAGGTAAGTATGTGAAGCCTAGTATACCTAAGGAGGCTGGTGAGAAGGTCGATGAGCTTGAACTTATAGCACCTGCAATTAATGAGGCTGCATGGCTACTTAGAGAGGGCATCGGGTCTAGAGATGATATAGATAAGGCAACTGAATTAGGATTGGGGTATCCTAAAGGAATACTGAAGTATGCTGATGAATATGATATCGATAAGGTTGTAGAGACTCTAGAGAGGATGTATAAGGAGACTGGCTGGGAAGAGTATAAGCCTGATCCATTATTAAAGAAGATGGTTGAAGAGGGTAAGTTGGGTAGGAAGAGTGGTGAGGGATTTTACCAGTATCCGAAGGTTGAGGAAAGGGTCTTAAAGAATTTGATAGTTAGATATGAACCTCCGATAGCATGGATTGTATTAAATAGGCCGGCTAAGTTAAATGCATTGACGATAGATCTTCTTAAGGAGTTAGGTAATACCTTGGATGAACTTGAGGAGGACGATAAAATTAGGGTTGTAGTATTGACTGGGGCTGGGAAGGCATTTAGTGCTGGCGCTGACGTAACTGCTTTCGTAGGTATCACACCATTTAAGGCAGCTATATTCTCTAGAAGGTTCCAGGAGGTAACTAATAAAATTGAATACTATACTAAGCCAGTAATTGTAATGATCAATGGATATGCCCTGGGCGGCGGTATGGAGCTCGCGATGAGCGGCGACTTTAGATTCGCATCTGAGATAGCTATGCTTGGACAGCCTGAGATTAATTTAGGTATTATCCCAGGCGCTGCAGGCACACAGAGGATGCCTAGGTTAATAGGGAGGAGTAAGGCTAAAGAGCTGATCTATACTGGTGATATGATACCAGCGGATGAAGCCTTGAAGATTGGATTGGTTGACCGAGTGTATCCGCCTGAGAAGCTTGAGGATGAAGTCAGGAAGTTTGCCTTGAAACTTGCTGAGAAGCCTCCATTAGCATTACTAGCCGCTAAATATGCTATACAGTTCGGTATAGAGGGTGATATATGGCGTGGTGAGGCTGTGGAATCAGCATTATTCGGGTTGACATTCAGTACGGAGGACTTCATCGAGGGTGTAACGGCGTTTATGGAGAAGAGGAAGCCTAAGTTCAAGGGCAAGTAGATCCATCCTAATTTTTATTTTAAAATTTCTATTTTAACTAGCCTCTTTCTGTTAATACGTTTCGGGGATAAATAATAATATCTTCTTTTAAAGAGGCATTATTAAAATGTTGTTTAAGAGGCTGTTTTAGATGACTAGAGTAGTTATCGTAGGTGGATCTGCTGCTGGTATGGCTGCTGCGGCTAAGGCGAAGAGGGTTAATAAGGAGCTTGATGTCATTGTATTCGAACGCAGTAAATACGTCTCGTATGCAGCATGTGGAGTACCATATTATTTCCAGGGTCTAGTTAAGGAATTAGATAAATTAGTATATTATACTGCTGAATACTTTAGGAAGGAGAGGGGGATCGATGTAAGGACTAGGCACTTGGTTACGGAGATCGATAGATCGAGTAAGACAGTGACCGCTATAGACCTAGAATCTGGTAAGGAGGTTAAAGTAGAGTATGATAAGCTTCTTCTAGCTACTGGAGGTATTGCTTCAAAACCTCCTGTAGACGGCATTAATCTAGACGGGATATTTACACTTAGAATATTAGAGGATGCGGATAAATTATATAGGGAGGCTGTTAAAGCGGATACGATAGGGATTGTCGGGGTTGGTTATATAGGATTGGAGATGGCTGAGGCATTTAGGAAGATGGGTAAGAAAGTTATAGTACTTGGGAGGCGAAGCCATGTACTACCTAGTTTTGATGAGGAGCCTGCGAAGCCTGTCGAGGAGGTTATTAGAAGAAATGGAGTAGACTTACATTTGAATGAGAAGGTCGTTGCCTTCGAAGGTAGGGACCGTGTGAACAAGGTAGTTACAGATAAGGGGTCATATAACGTGGATTTAGTATTGTTATCAGTTGGTGTCAAGCCGAATATAGAATTCGCTAAGAAACTCGGTTTAGAGATAGGTACGACGGGTGCTATTAAAGTAGATAAAACTATGAGGACCTCAGACCCAGATATATATGCAGCTGGAGACAATGTAGAAACTATAAATTTAGTTACGGGTAGACCCATATATATCCCGCTTGCACCAACAGCTAATAAGATGGGTCGTGTAGCGGGAGAGAATTTGGCTGGGGGATATGCGGAGTTCCCTGGCATAGTGGGGACTGCAATAGCAAAGATATTTGATATTGAAGTAGGTAGAACAGGGTTGACATATGAAGAGGCTTTGAAAGAGGGTTTCAACGCAGTTTATATAGATATTATACATGGAACCAGAAGCCACTATTATCCCGGAAATAAGAGGATTAATATACGTCTAGTAGCTGATAAAGATACTCATAGGGTATTAGGGCTTCAGGCTACTGGTGAGGAGGGAGTATTAGCAAGGGTAGATACTGCAGCCGCAGTTATTACGGCGGGGATGAAGACTGAAGACCTTAAGATGCTTGATCTGGCATACGCACCCCCATTCGCTCCTGTCTGGGATCCATTAGTAGTCGCTGCATCGGTTATAGAAAGAAAGTTCAAATAGGTTTTTATTCGAATTAAATAAAGTTTTTTTGGAAAATATAGTGATATAAGATATATTTGTTTAAAATTTATCTTAATCTTACTAACAAATTATGTATTATATAGGTGTTGTATATGTTAGATCTCGATGTAATAAAGGTTTCTGTAGAGAGAACTTTTGGTACATGGAGGTTTCAGAGAGACTGGAAGACCCCGTTACATATTACTCATGGGGAAGGAGCTTATCTATATGATAAGGATGGCAATAAATATCTTGATTTTAGCTCGCAATTGGCGTGTGTAAACTTGGGATATGGGAATAAGAGAGTTATAGAGGCTATTAAAGAGGCTTTAGAGAAAATAAGTTACTTGTCAGCTGGATATGTAAATGAGATTAGGGCTGAGGCTTCAGAAGCGCTTTTCAGTATTCTCCCACCTAAATTCCAGAGGTATATGGCGTCTTCCTCTGGTTCGGAAGCCAATGAAGATGCTTTGAAGATAATTAGAGCATATAAGTTTCCTAAGTACAAGGTGATGACTAGATACTGGTCTTACCATGGTAATACAGCGGGAGCGATCTCCATTACAGGCGACCCTAGGAGGATATCCGTCGAGTATCATACTAATGTAAGGGGTACTGTATTTATGCCTGATCCAGATCCATATAGATGCCCCTTTAAGGGTATCGCTGATCCTTATGAGTGTGCGATGGCTGTAGTGGAGTATATTAAGTATATGATTGAGAATGAGGGTAATATAGCTGCGATAATTTTTGAGACGGTGACTGGGACGAATAAACCATTAGTTCCTCCTAAGGAGTTTTATAGAGAGATTAGGAGGATAGCTGATAAAAATGATATTATCCTTATGTTTGATGAGGTGATGTCTGGATGGGGTAGAACCGGCAAGTGGTTTGCATTTGAACATTTCGATGTCGTACCTGATGTAATAACTACTGCGAAGGGGGCTACTTCATCTTATTATCCACTTGGTTTAACGATATTATCTAAGGATATTTCAGAATACTTTGAGAATAACTTTCTTCCCGTCGGCCATACATATGCATATAATTTAGCTGGTCTAGCGGCGATGAAGGCTGTCATTGAGGAATATAAGGAGAAGAAGATACTGGATAACGCTGCTAAAATGGGTAGATACCTTGGTGAGGAATTGAAGGGGCTTATGGATAGGCATAAATCAGTTGGATATGTAGGTGGAGTCGGTTTATTCTGGGCTTTAGAGATTGTTAAGAATAGGGAGACTAAAGAGCCGTTTAATAGGAAGATTGATAAGATCCTCGGTAAACCTCTGATGACGGCTAGAATTGCTAACAAATTGCGTGAACTCGGTGTATTGCAGACAATGTATTGGATATCACATTTCATAATCGCACCCCCGTTGATAGTTACTGAGGAGGATATCGACCTCGGTATAGGGGCGTTTGATGAGGCTCTAAAAATCGCTGATGTAGAAGTCGTAGGCTAGTATTTAGATTAGTACAGGATATTTAGTATTTGTGAATGAGTAGGGGATACTGGCTCTACATATACTCTATATCCCTATTTATAATAATTTTATCATTCGGCCTCCACGTAGTCTTCTCAAGATATTACATAAGATCTGTATATGGATATGAGTATAATCTCGTAATTATGCTTGGAGCCGTGGAATTATCATCTTCGATCTCGTCACTATTTATTGGGATCGGAGCGGATATACTAGGCAGGCGCAAAATGTTACTACTGGGATATATAGGTCCAATGGCATATTTCCTAATATCAATCCTCGGAATAAAATATATAATCCCATTAATCTTCCTGGCTGGTATAGGTGAATCAATACTCTTAACATCATCTGCAGGTATTGTACTAGATAAAGGTGGATCGACCGGCTCTTACTATGCAATATACTCGGCTGGTATGCCAATTGGATGGGGGTTATCGGGATTAATATTTCCAATGCTTCCATACGATATATCAATTTACTATAAAATAGTTGCTCTTCTAGAGACTATATCAGTTACACTATTATACATATGTTATCCAGGTGGGGACTTTACTAAAGTATCTTTAAGGGATATTATAAATAGTTTTAAATACGTGGGTAAGATATTGATATTATTTTCAATGGTTATCATTTTATTAAGCTCTTCAATAGAGTTTTTCTGGAACGGCTTCTACTTTAAATTACTGGATCTGACTGGCGGCGACCCCATATTCTTTGGATTAATATACAATACTTCACCAGCTATATTCGGATTTATAGGCAGATTCATGGCAGGGTATTTGGTAGATAAATATGATCCGTGGTATACTCTAACTTTAACTCCATTGATACTTATAATAGTCTCTACTGGAATGTATTTACTGAGTGGATACATCCTGATTATTCTCTGGCTTATACCAGTCTACGCATTGTATGAGGTTTCAACCACAATATCAGTAAGTAGATTATTGAGTAAGGTTGAGCAGGCTAGCGCCGTCGGGGTTGTAACCGTATCAAGATCTATCGGTGGATTATTAATGTTTCTATTATCCTCAATCACGTTATTTAGCCTCGGTAATGTATATATGACTATTCTCCAGCTATCTACAGCTGTATTCGTCATTTTACTCTTATATAGGTTTTTTAAACGGTCCTAGCCGATTATACCATATTTATATTTACTATGTTTAGATACTCCTACATAGAATCTATCTATCTTAAATTCATCTACATTAAACATCTTCGACCTGCCATACAACGCGATATCTGATATTACTTCTCCATATGCTGGGGCTAATTTAAATCCATGTCCACTTAATCCAACCATATGTATAAGGTTCTCTATCTCGTTATCATATCCAATGATAGGTTGCCAGTCTGGAGTTACATCATAATATCCATATATGACTGAGGAAGGCCTTGCCTTAATCATGTCCGGGAACCTCCTTGTAAATATCTCCATTCTCTTGTTAACGACATCCATTGGAGGTGTAGTATATTCGCCTGGCTCATCATAATTATCTACATACTCCGCCTCCAAAGTACCTACTAGGGTTTTTGTAGCTCCATCCGGCCTTGAATAGAATCCATATACTAGGTCACCCCATCCAGGTGGAATTCCATCTATGTCCCCTGGATTCTCCAAATATATCACGTCTTCTCTCGCATATTTAATTGGGAGCTGTTTATCAATTGTAGCAAGTAGATCGTTACACCATACCCCTAAAGCATTTATAAAAATCTCTCCCTTAATAACTCCATCTTCGGTTTCTATCCCGATTAATTTGGAATCCTCTCTCAATAATTTCTTTACAGAAGTATACTCCAGTACATCTACTCCATTCTTCCTCGCATATTCTATAAAGCATCTTACGGATGTATTTGGATCTCCATACCCGCTTTCAGGCTCCCAGGCTACACCAGCTATACCATCTTCATTAAAATTCTTATAAACCTCTTTCTTAAATTCGGTGGGGTCATACAAGTAGGCTTCTATCCCTTTGGATCTAATGTCATGCACGATCTCGTTCATAGTATCAACATAGTCTTCCGGACCGACAAACGCTATGCCAGTCCTAGTAAATACCGAGTATTCACATCCGGTATGATCTTGAAACTCTCTCCAGAAACGCCATGAGTATATAGCCATACTTCTGATAACAGGGTTTGTATAATGTAATCTAATTAGAGCACTACTTCTACTGGTCTGTCCACATCCAGAGCATCTTGCATCGATGGCTAGTACATTCGATGCATTCTTACGGGCTAGAAAATACGTTATACTTGATCCAGTTGATCCAAGGCCTAAGACTATTATATCATATCTTTTACTCATTTGATAAATTAATTTACTTTGGACTAGATTAATGTTTCATATTTAGAATAATCTCATTCCAATACTTTTCATTAAAGCTACAACTCGGGTCTGGCCCTCTAATATCGTTAAAGTATGCGTATGCCCTGGCTCTACACCCGCCACATATATATCTATATGGACATGAGCTGCATGCATAGTGGTCTCTATCTCTTAACATCTTCAGTATCGGGCTTTCATGCCATACCTTTAGGAATCCATCTTTAATTACATTACCTACCTTAATCGGTAGGAATACACATGGGTATATATCTCCATTATGTTCTATAGAGCAGTATATCCTACCTGCGCCACACCCCCCTAGAAATTCTCCTAATGCAAAGCCAGCAGACATATATTCCTCAGGTATAGCCAATTCTGCAAAATGTGTTGGTGATATCTTTCCTCCCTCATCAATGTGAGATAGTGATACGATTGCATACATTGGCGCTGTAGAGAAGATCTGTAGTTCGCCTCTCATCCATTCTTGGTAGAAATATTCTAAGAGTTCCATTCTTTCGTCAGGAGAAAGATCTAATTCCATAATTTCCTTACCCCTACCTGTAGGTATGAAATTGAATGCTATGAATCTATCTACCTTCAATTCTCTTGCTAATTTAATCATATCAGGCATATCTCCATAGTTTATCTTGGTAACAGTCGTCGCTATACCGACGTCTAAACCTACTTTCTTAGCATTCTTAATCCCTCTAACTGCTTTCTCCCATGCACCAGGTATACCTCTAAATTCGTCATGGACATCGGGATATGGTGAATCTATACTGACCTCCACATATCTTACTCCAATCTCCTTAAGTTTCTTAGCGACTCCCTCTGTGATCAATGTTCCATTGGTGGCTACGCTGATATACATTCCTATCTCTGCAGCTTTCTCAGCGACAGGCCAGAAATCCCTATTCATAAGGGGTTCTCCACCTGAGAAAGATATTGCGGCAACCCCGGCTTCATCAAGCTGTCTCAATACCTCCATCTTCTCACTTAAGGTGAGTTCATCTTTAGCAGGTAACGGCGTTGCATTTGCATAGCAGTGTTTACATTTTAAATTACACTGCTTAGTGAAGTCCCATACAATCATAAACGGTGCATATAATCTTTGAGGTCTTGTAATGCCATACTTAGAGATCCCAAGTAGTATATTTGCTAACCCTCTCCTAATATATGGATCCTTAAGTCTAGATCTAATTTCATTTGAATCGAATCCAAATCTAGATCCAGCCTCTTCCAATAACTTAGAAATTAATTTAACCCAACTCTTTTCCCTTATATTAGACGTCTCTTCAACACCCGCATATATACCTAATATTTTAATCACTCTCTTCGGGTTACCCATTCTCCTAATAATAAATCTAACAGCTTTATTCCCAACCATCCTTCTTATTGTAGCCATCAACTTATTAACGTCTAAACCCTGTGTAGCGTCCTCCACTCCTTTCACCACTAAAATATATATTATGAATAGAACCCTTTAATTTTGTTTTTCATATCTTTAATCAAATATTTTTAGAGATTTTTTGCAGTAAATAAGATTTAACTTAAATTCAAGTGTATTTAAATAGACTATAAATTGAATTTTCTATCAATTAATATACTATCTCTGATATTAGATTAATTTTTATTATGGTATATACGTACAGGCTGGATCCTCATGTAATATATCTCTATATTCCGCATATGCTCTCGCCCTGCTTCCGCCGCATAAATCTTTAAACTCGCATTTTCCACATTTACCTTTAAAATCTCCTTTTTTTATTCTGATTAGAATAGGGTTATTCCTATATACTTCTACAAGATCATCTATCCTTATATTGCCGAGTCTATAAGGTGCGAAACCACTAGGGTATATATCTCCATTATAAGATACGAAGATTATCCCCTTCCCATCTCTCGTTGATGGTGTGTGAGGCTTTGGAGGATTCTGTGGATAACCTAGAAGTCCTATTAATTTCTTAACTAGTTCTTCATATAATTCACCAAGTCTATATTTTCTCATAATATACTTGACATCCAATTTATTATAATCATATTCGTCTTCAATCCTCCATTTAGCTATTCTCCTATAGAATGGAGCCTCAACGGTTCTGACTTCAATTCCATATCTACTTACTTCATAAAGGAAATTATTGACATCTTCATATTCCTTCGGTGTTAAATCTCCTACCTCAATCCCTCTACCTACCTTTATCAAGAAGAATACCTCCCAAATATCTATATCTAGATCTTTTAAAATTTTAACTATATATGGTAGGTCGTTCACAGTTTCCTTACAGGCTAGTGTATTAACCTGGACCTTAAATTCTCTTTTAACGAGTTTCTTCAATACCTCTATAGTCATATGGAAGTTTCCTTTAACGCCTCTAATCACGTCATGCGTATCAGGCATCCCTCCATCTAGACTGATCGAGATATACTTTACGTTATATTCAATTAATTTATCCATGGTTTTATCATTAAGTAGTTCTGTGACAGCCGGAGCTATTCCAAGAGGAATATCTTTATCGGCCGCATATCCGATGACTTCGAACAAGTCTTTTCTCATTAATGGATCTCCACCTGTAATTATTAATACAGGGTATGGCTTTTCAAAACGTGTGATCATATCGATGAGTCCCAGTGCTTCATCCGTCGATAGTTCATCGGGTAAAGGATTTAATATAGCCTCGGCTCTACAATGTCTACACCTTAGCATACATGCCTTCGTAGCCTCCCAAAATATTAAGATAGGCTTTTCATTATAATCGAGCATATGTTCACCTCATCTATATACTATACAGGATGGATCCTCCTCAAATAAATCACCATATTTATAGTATGCCTTTACCCTACATCCTCCACAGAGATGCCTGTAGCTACATTTTCCACATATTCCCTTAAGGTTATTAGAGTCTCCAAGAAGTCTATATAAATCATTTTTTATTGCATCCCTAATCCTGATCTCCCGTATATTACCAAGCTTAATACTTGGAAGGAAGTTGGAGAGAAGTATATCGCCACTTGGTGATATGGAGATGAATCCTTGTCCAATAGGGTTTTCACGTTTTAATCTTAATCTTTGAATAGCATGATCCACGTTAAAACCAAGTTCCCTTAACTTTAAGAGAGCATATATAGCGGTGGATGGATGTGCCCCTATGTCTATCTCAATATCTCTATAACCATTATTCAACAATATGTCTTCAATAAGAATGTCCATAAGTCTCCTCCATTCCATGTTGCTAAGTGCCATTTTCTCCATGTTAGAGCCTCTCCCGATGGGTATGAAATCACATATATAGACTAGAGACGCTTCCAACTTTTTAGCGAGATAAAAAAGATAGGGAATGTGCCTATAGTTTTCCCTGGTAACTGTAGTTTTAATCCCGATCTTCATACTCCTTTCCCTCAATAACCTTAATGCATTAACAGTCCTCCTAAAAGAGCCTAATACCCTTGTGAAATAGTCGTGGAACTTTTCTGGGCCATATATCGATAATGCTACATAATGTACCTTTGTATCAGCAATTTTATCAGCTACGATATCGTCTATCAATGTTCCATTGGAGCTTAATATAACTCTCATTCCAGCATCTACACTTTCTTTCAAGATAATATAGATGTCATCCCTAAGTAAGGGTTCTCCGCCAGATATGAATAAAATGGGTTTACCGAGTTCCCTTAGTTCCTTTATAAGATTAAGGGCTTCTTCAGTATCAAGCTCATTTGATAACGGGCTTCCCGCAGCTTCGTAACAATGTCTGCATCTTAGGTTACATGCATATGTCACGGTCCATATGACTGAACTTACACCCCCTCTCCTATATGATTCTAGAACTCTTTCCTCGGCCTCTCTCATTAAATCCCGTTCTATAAATAAGGATCTTAAGTGTACCATCCTATACACCTATCTAAACCTAATGATGCTAGATATCCTTGGCATTATGATCTTCCCTGTAATAAATCCTCCGACTCCATTAGAGACCAATGCAACTAGAAAGATTATACTTACGATGAATCTACCGAAGTCAATCAACATCTTCATGAATACGACGAAAAAGAAGTATTGGAATAGTCCCGTCAAGAAGCTTGCTACCACGAGTCCTATCGCTATCTTAATCCAATTGTATCTATACTGTTTAGAATCCTTATAAACACCTAATAATAAAAACGTTAAGTCTGTTGTAACTCCCCTTACAGCGAATGACGCTAAGCTAAAGAACCCTAATGTAGATTGAAACATATACATTAATCCTGCTATAAAGGCTATTAAAGTCCCGCTACCAAATGAACCTAATGTAAGTACACCTGTAGAATATATTATTGAGAAAAATATCTGCCCACCCTGTAAAGTAAATTTATTTAAAAGCGCACTTAAGAATGTCAGTACAGAGAATATAGCGAGTAGGGTGACTTTAACCGCTAGTCTCGATCGGTAACTTATTACGACCACCTCTGAATATCTAATTACTGCATTTTTATTATTTATAAATTGAATAATTAATATTTATACATAAATAAAAAATATAATCCCTTACTATATATCATCGTAAATAGTCTTCTTTTTACATTGTAAAATTTTTTCTTTACATAACTTTTATAATATTCTTTTTCAATACCTATATATAATAGTTTAGTTGATGAGCTCGATTGATATTTTAATTAATAAAGCAGCTGAATATATTATCTCCTCTCAGTATGCTATTGCTTTAACTGGAGCTGGTATTTCCACCGAAAGCGGTATCCCAGATTTTCGGGGGCAAAATGGGCTGTGGAGAAGGATAAATCCATATTACGCTACATATACGTATTTTATTGAGGATCCCGAGGGTTTCTGGAAGCTATATCTAACCTTTGTAAGATCATTTAGAGAGGCTGAACCAAACCCTGCCCACATCGGTTTAGCCAGGCTTGAGAAGCTTAATCTACTTAAGGTAATTATTACACAGAATATAGATGGTCTTCATCAGAAGGCGGGGTCAAGGAATGTTATAGAGCTTCACGGCAATCTCCGTACGATATCGTGTACCAGATGTGGATATAAGTATACTTATGATGAAGTATTCTCGATTATCGAGGAATCCTCTCTTCCACCCAGGTGTAAAGTCTGTAATGGTATTTTAAAGCCTGATGTCGTATTATTCGGGGAACCACTGCCATATACTGAGATTTCAAAGGCTTATGAAGAGGCTAGCAAAGCAGATCTTATCCTAGTATTAGGCTCTTCACTTACAGTATATCCCGCTGCATATATCCCCGAGACTGTTAAAATGCATGGTGGAAAAGTTATTATAATTAATATGGAGCCGACTGAAAAAGACCATATTGCAGAGATATTAATTAATGCTAAGGTGGGGGAAGTTGTTCCAAGGCTAGTAGAGTCTATTGAAAACATGTTATAACTGAACTATCTCCCCCTGTATAGTGGTTTTCTCTTCTCTAGAAATGCTTTTAACCCTTCTCTATAATCACGACTCTCTAATGCAAGGTTATATACATCCGTTAACGTAGTTTCGTCATAGGCTTTTTGGTATCTAATTAGGTTAAAAACTCTCTTAATGCTCTCCAGCGATAGCGGAGCATTCTCAGCCAACTCTCGGGCGATTCTAATAGTCTCCTCCTCAAGAATATCTGGATCATATACATAATCCACTAATCCATATCTTAATGCTTCCTCTGAAGTTATCGTCTTACCAGTTAGAAAGAGTAATTTAGCTTTCGAGTATCCAATTAATTTAATTACCCTTTCGATCCCCTCTATACTATATGTCAGACCTAGCTTAGCCGGGGTAATCCCAAATAAAGATTTGCTTGACGCTGTTCTCAAGTCGCAGGCCGCTATCAACTCACACGCCGCCCCAAAACAATATCCATTTACCATAGCAATGACTGGATGAGGATATTCCTCGATTATATCAAAGTATTTATGAATCTCTACCACGTTTAACTCTCCATTATACAACGACTCTATATCGGCTCCAGCAGAAAAATATTTATTCCCCTCTCCCCTAATAATGACAATATATCTCTCATCCATAATTTCTCTAAAGAACTCGTTTAACTCGACTAACATATCCTTATTCAATGCATTAGCCTTATCAACCCTATTTAAAATCACCTCAACAATCTTTTCATCAGTACTTTTAATAGAAACATACTTCCTCATTTATAAACACCAAGCAAATAAGGTTCTCTATAAATTATTATGTAAATCTGCTATAAACCAAATATAGTGTAATTAAACTATTTATTTAATTGATGACATATGGTAAAATCCTCTATGTCGACTTAAATAACGAAAAATATAGAGAGATTAAAATTGATGCCAATGTGATCAGAAGTTTTATAGGGGGTAAAGGGTTAGGAGCGTATCTGCTCTATAAATTACTGAAGAAGAATGCAGACCCCCTTTCTCCAGATAACCTGCTAATGTTTTTAACTGGGCCTTTGACAGGCACTGAGTATCCTACATCCGGTAGAATAACTGTCGTAACCAAATCACCATTAACTAATTTATTTAATGATTCACATGCAGGCGGGTATTTTGGACCTGAGCTTAGGAAGGCTGGATATGATGGCGTAATTATATATGGTAAGTCAGAAGACCCTATATACATATGGATTAGTGATGATATTGAATTTAGAGATGCTAAACATTTATGGGGGGCTGATACAGAGAAGACAGTTAAGGTTATTAGAGATGAAACTGACTCTAGAGCCCATATTGCATCGATAGGTCCTGCTGGAGAGAACCTTGTTAGATTTGCAAGTATTAATATAGATAAGGATTCTGATCCATGGAGGTCTGGAATAGCTGGTAGGGGTGGGCCGGGAGCCGTTATGGGAAGTAAGAATTTAAAGGCTATCGCTGTTAAGGGATATAAGAAAATTGAGTTATATGATAAAGAAGGTTTTCATAGAGTTGCTGTTGAGAGGATGCGTAAGGTAAATAAAAATAAGTTTCTAAGGATTAGGAGGCAGATAGGTACATCCTACTGGGTGGATCCGATGAATGCATTTGGAATCCTACCCAGCTACAACTTTCAGAGGGGATATATTGATGATGCAGTTGGATTATATGGTACTTATTTGAGAGATTTTGTGAAGCGTATTGTATCATGCTATAACTGTCCAATTTCATGTGGTAAAATAGTATCTAGAGATGGATTTGACGTTAAGGTGGAGTATGAGGGAATAGCATTATTAGGTAGTAATAACGGTATCAAGGATGTATTGGATGTAGCTGATGCAATGAAATTATGCAATACCCTCGGCTTGGATGCGATTTCAACTGGGAATGTAATCGGCTTTATAATGGAGTGTAGGGAGAGGGGGTTGATAGACGAGGGTCCTAGGTTCGGGGATAAAGACGGACAATTAAAGCTTATTAAAATGATTGCATATCGGAAGGGAATAGGCGATTTACTGGCTGAAGGGGTAAAAAGAGTTAGTGAGATAATTGGTATGGATTCATATAAATTCGCGATGCATGTTAAGGGACTAGAGTTACCGGGTTATGAGCCGAGGAGTTCATGGGGGATGGCGCTAGCATATGCAACTAGTGATAGGGGAGGGTGCCACCAGCGTGCATGGACTACTAAGGCTGAATTGACAGGCGTCCTTAAGCGTTTCTCTATAGAGGGTGTGGCAGAGTATGTAAAGAGGACTCAGGATGAGAGGGCTGCTGCATTTTCATTGATAGTATGCGACTTTCTACCAGACTATGATATAACTGCATTAAGATATGCAGTTGGATTGGAATATGATTTAAATGAATATTTGAAGGTTGGCGAGAGGATATGGAATTTAACTCGATTATTTAATATTAGGGAGGCGGGGGTCAGTAGAAAGGATGATTCCCTACCAGCTAGGGTATTTGAAGATCCATTACCTTTACCACCTAAAGGAGATAAGCATATTAGATTGCCGAAGGAAGACTTTAATAAGATGTTGGACGAGTACTATAAGCTACGTGGATGGGATTCAAATGGCATACCTACCGAAGGTAAATTAAATGAGTTAGATCTTAAATCTCTATTAGGTGATTAAGTATGGTTTGGAGAATTGGATTAATAGGCTTCGGAAATGTTGGACAGGGTTTCATAAGGGTTTTAAGGAATAAGGAAAGATGTTTAAGAGATAGATTCGGCTTTGAATTTAAGTTGATAGCTATAGCTGACCCTATTAAGGGAAATGCATATTCGGATGAAGGCCTAGATCTTAATCATATTATAGAGCTGGTTGATGAAAAAGGGAATATATGGGATTATCCAGGTGAAAAGGATTTTGACAGCATTACTTTGGCTAAGGAGATGGATGTCGATATTGTTGTGGAGGCTACGCCGACTAATATCGAGACTGGAGAGCCTGGACTTACTCATATTAAAACCGCTTTAGAGAATAGTAGGCATGTAGTAACTTCGAATAAGGGTCCTATTGCATTGGCATATAGAGAGTTGATTGATATCGCTAGAAAGAATAATGTATTCCTCCGATTTGAGGGCACAGTCATGAGTGGTACACCAGCTATATCAATAGCTAGAGAGGCTTTAGCAGGCTGTAATATACAGGAGATTCAAGGTATTCTAAATGGAACTACAAACTTTATATTGACCAAGATGGAGAATGGATATAGTTATTCAGACGCTCTAAAGGAAGCTCAGAGACTAGGATATGCTGAAACTGATCCAACGGCTGATGTGGAGGGGTGGGATGCTGCGGTTAAGACTGTTATACTAGCTAACACGGTATTAGATTCGGATCTTAAGATTAATGATGTAGAAAGAATGGGTATTACGGGGATAAGTGGTAAGGATGTTAAGGAGGCGCTTAAAAATGGCATGAGAATAAAGTTGATTGCAAGGATTTATACTGATGATGGAGTAATTAAAGCGAGTGTAAAGCCTATGAAACTTCCATTAACTAACCCCTTAGCTAATGTAATGGGTGTATTAAATGCAATTACATTTAAGACTGATCATTTAGGTGACGTTACATTAATTGGTCCAGGAGCTGGTAGGATAGAGACTGGACAAGCATTATTATCCGATATATTATACATACATAGACTGTCTCAAGAATGATCAAATAACTTACTTATTAAACTTAAAGACTTGCGACCCTACATCAACATTTAAATGTGATGCGACGGGCTTGCATTTAGCTATTAAAGCAAAGAATATATCCTTGAAATTATGGAATAGTTCGTAATTCCCTTGTCCCTTTAAAACTGTGGTATCAGCTAATCTAAATACCTGGCTATATCTTCCTTCATTTAGATATGTAGAATGTTTATTTATATCTACTGGAAAACTTATTATTTCAATATCTCCTAATTCATCGAATCCAAGGAATCTTATGTCTTCTATAGTGACGTCGTTTATGAAAGGCTCTTCTCTAACACCGATGTATACCTTAGATATTCTAGTCTCATTTAATATACTCTCAATAAATATTTTATCTAGAACGGCTTCACCAGCATTATCAAGAACAAATAATATGCTCTTCGCATAGTCTAGCTTATTCCTAAATACTTGATAATCGTCGATAGTTAATTTACTTGAAAGAACCTGATTTAACGTATCTTCAAATTTAATATCATCTAATGCCCCATAATCTATGATATTACCAGCTAAAGAGATCTTTAGACCAGTAAATATAGGATCCTTAGACTCGATAATCATTTTCTTAATAGTAGAAGCCTTATCTAAAACCCATCTATTCCACATCTTCTTAATTTTATAGTATGGGTCATTTAACCCAGAGTCCTCTCTAATCCACTTATATACTGTAAAATAAATTTCCGGCGCGGTAAGTTTATAGTCGAGTTTATTCACTAATTTCATTATGCTCCAAAGCTTCTCGATTATAACTTCATCGCTATATCCAATTACTCTATAAGTCTTTAATGCCTGGTTAAAGATGCATGGTATACATTCAGAGCCAAACATGATTATAATAAATAAAGTGACTTAGTTAAAAACTATTTAATTTATAAAAAGGGTATGTTGATATTCCCGACTTTATTCGGAGTAGAGGCTAGAATATTTCCTCTATATATTTAACTATGTCTCTGAATATCTCAAGCGCCTTCATCATCAACTCTTCTGTTATTACAAGTGGAGGTAGGAACCTAATGACATTTCCATATGCACCTGCTTTCCAAACTATAATTCCTCTCTTAAAGGCCTCCAGCTGTATTTTACCTGCAATCTCTTTAAATGGCTCTTTAGTAGCTTTATCCTTCACGAATTCGGCGGCGAGCATTAATCCCCTCCCTCTCACGTGTCCTATATATCTACTCTCACTCATCAAATCTCTAAGATATTTAAGCGCTTCACAACCAATTTTATTTACGTGACCCAGGAGATTATTTTCTAATGCAAAATCAATTGCCGCTGATCCCGCGGCCATAGCCACGACGTTTCCTCTAAATGTCCCTACATGAGCGCCTTCAGGCCATATATCCAACTCTTTTTTATACATAATAGCTGATAGAGGCAGTCCTATACCACCAAGTGACTTAGCCATTGGAATTATATCTGCTTGAGCACTAGTATATTCATGTGCAAACCACTTACCAGTCCTGCCTAATCCACTTTGAATCTCATCTATAATTAAAACCACGTTATTTCTTCTAGCTATCTTCTCTAGCTTGGGTAAGAAGTCGTCTGGAGGGATTATAATCCCGCCTTCCCCCTGTATAGGTTCTACTACTATCGCTGCAGGTGTAGGTATGCCTGAGTAGGGATTCTCAAGCATATGTTCAATATATGCGATACACAGTTCACTACATTCTCTAGGGTCATCTGTTTTAAATGGACATCTATATGGATCTGGATATGGTGCGAAATATATGTCGGGGGCTAAGGGTGATATAGGCTCCTTAAACTTTTTACCGGATGTAACTGCCAGAGCCATAGTGGTCTGACCATGATATGAGCCTGTAAACGCAATTATAGAATGGCGTTTAGTATAATATTTAGCTAGTTTAATCGCGGCTTCAACAGCATCTGAACCAGTAGGCCCTCCAAACAATACTTTAGAATTATTTCTTAGATACCCTGGTGCGATAATATTCAACTTCTCAACAAACTCTTCTCTAATTACAGTCGGAAAATCGAGTGTATGAGCAATCTTTTTTAATTGGTTAATCGTCTTATCAAGAATATATGGATTTGAATATCCAAAGTTGAGTACTGATATCCCTGCAAATAATTCTATATATATGTTTCCATCTACATCCTTAACTGTAGCTCCCTTCGCTTCTTCAGGTACAAATGGTAGACTCCTTGGATATAGTACAGGATTCCCCTCTAAAGTTCTCTGTTTCTCCAGTAACTCCCTAGCTTTTGGACCAGGAGGCTCGATAACAATCCTAGGAGCTTCCTGAAAATGTAGTTCATCAAACATTGCAAAACACCTATAGATAAAATTAATATGCCCTTTAGTGTAAATATTCTTGATTAAGTAATTTTATACTACAGATTTATCGGAAGGTAAATGCATGTATAACATTAAAATATTTATTTTTGTGCATATGCTAATAATTCATAGGTGATTAGTATGGGATGGAGATGGGGATGGGGTTGGAAAGGTGGATGGGGCTGGAGCCCTTGGCCAGGTAGAGGACCATTTAGTCATCTACCTCCATGGCTTAGACCAGGCTGGATCTTTGGTAGAGGTGCATGCTGGTACCTATTCGGCAATCCATGGCTATATTCATATCTATACTATCCATACTGGTATTACCCAGGATACAGTTGGATGTACCCATGGTATAGTACAGCATACTATCCTTCATACTGGTGGTGACCCGGATGTTCTGGTGGTATAGGTATCCATCTTGGATGCCTTACCCACCGGTCTATCCACCATACGATATCTTTGCGATAATGAGTCAGACACTTGGGTGGATGATCTATCCATACTACTGGATGCTTTACCTAGAGGCATTCAGGGCGTCATTCGACGTATGGAAGAAGATAATGGAGAATTTCGGTAAGTATATAGTGCCTAAGACAGAGTAATATAGGTAAAACCTATTTCCCTTTTTATTCCCTAAGTTTCCCTAGGTTTCCCTAATAGAGCACTTTTTCCTATTCTTTAATGGTGAACTACATGGAGATTAAGTTACTGCCGATAGCCCTAATAACAATTATACTTTTGGGTGGATTTGCATCATATTTAAATACACAGCAGATAGTATATGCAAGTAAGGATAATATCAATAAAATCGCTGTTGCTCAGACAATTATAGATAAGATATCTAGAAGAATAAATTACATTCTTTCGCTTGCAGAAGAGTATAATATTGAGATTCCAGAGAACTTGACGGATAACACTGAGACCGCTAAAGAATTGCTGGCAAATGCGTCAGTAATAGTATATGATGAACCATGTAAAGCAATTAAAATGGCTATTAAAGCATCTATAGTATTCGCTCCAGTAGCTAGGTATGTAGCATCTAACCTACCTGAAGACGTTAAGAGTGATTTAGAGAAGAGGAGGGTTGAATGCGCTGTTGAAGCTAGGCTGAGGATGGTGAGGAAATTGAAGCTAGTCATCGAGCGTCTAGAAAGTATGAGTCTACCTGTTCCAGAAGCCGCGGTGAATGCCGTTGATGAGGCTGAAACAATATTGCATAATGCACTTGAAAAGATTGAGTCTGGAGATTATACAGTCCCTGAAATTGCTGGGATGATTAATTCTGCTAATAAACATATTTCAGATGCTATTAAAGCCTTACATAGTGACTTTAAGGAGATTTGGAGGAGGGCTTCTGTAGCTGATGTAGCATTTCATTTACTTGGTAAACTGACTTATAAACTAATGGATAGGATAGATGCCACAATAGAGTTAATTGAAGAGGGTAGGGTTGAAGATGCTGAGGGCAATATAAGTATCATGATACACTTCATCGACTTAACTATTGCGAGAATTGAACGTTGTAGCGGTATATATAAGCATCTTCCAGATAATTATATGTCGGTAATCGAGGAGATTAGGGAGACCTTAACAAATGTTAAGGATCTTCTAAATCAAGCGCTTGAGTCACTCGACCAAGATGATCTATTAGCTGTATCATATTTAGAAGATGCGGTAGCGACTCTTCAAAATACCTTGGAAGAATTGTCGAGTATCTTCCAGAGTGCACATCGTTACTTAAGTCAAGTTACTGTATTTGTAGCGGGTGTCAGAGCTAGATTCGGTGAATGGATAAGAAATTTAGCGACCAATAGATTATCGGATCTGATCATTAGGATAGGTCATATAGAGGCTCGCCTAACGCAAGCATTCGATAAGTATCAGAACGGAGAGTTGACGAAGGATGAGTTTAAGAGCATCCTAGAGCATTATAAGCAGACTTTAATGAATATTTTAGATGTATTAAATCGCTTGGAGCACCCTCCGAAGAAGCTTGTAGATCATATTAACGAGCTACTTGCATGGATTGAGGAAGTGGAATCTACTCTCGAGTCCTAAATTTTTTACTTTATTTAGATAAACCCTATTAATTCTTTATAGCGATGAAAACATCTATACCACTTGCTTTAACAGCTATAATATTAATATTTACCCTAAATATCATTGTATCCTACTCTCAAGAATCATATACTATTGAGAGTATTTTCATTAATGTTTATGAGGATGGGTCTACGCAAGTTACATATGTCATTAAAGTATCTAATCCTCCTATAAATATCACGATTGAATCCTTAGGTAAGCCATTTTATATTGAATGCATCTCTGGGGATACCGTCGTACCCGTTGATATAGAGGACTCGAAAATATCTTTTACAGCATACAATGAATATGTTAATTTAACATATATTACAGAGGATTTAACAAGTAAGCAGGGTGATGAATGGACGCTGTCATATATATTATCCTCCAGCTCATACATCTTCCTTCCCGAGGATGCGTTGATCTATCAAGTAAAGCCGTCTAACTTCGATATCACAATAATTGGCGACAAAGTAGCGTTGGTAATGCCTCCCGGTGATATTGAAGTAAAGTATGTAATATATCCTGCCCCTCAGGAACAGCCGGGGAAGCCTAAGCCTACTCCAGTTGGATTAGGGGATTGGATATATCTTGTAGTCGTCATAATCGGAATTATAATAGTAGTATCTGGAGTGTTTCTTATCAAGAGAAGGAGTGCGGAGCCTGTAATAAAATATCAGGCTCTCGATGATAGGGATAGGATGATATTAGATAAGTTGAGGGAGCTTGGAGACGCTACTGCAAAAGATTTGATGGATGCGACGGGAGTACCCAAGACTCCACTTTATAGAAGGTTGAAGAGGCTACTAAAAGATGGTTATATAGATGTCTATAAAAAAGATGGAGTTAAATACTATAGGATTAGAAGAAAATGATTTATATATATTTTTTAATTCATTGAAAAATATTTTAAAGAATAATATATTGAGAGGTATACTATAATATTTATTTTGGAAGCCTTTATTATGAAGGTCCTACTAATTTACTCACCTGGTTTAAAGCCGCTTGAAATATATCAAAGCATCGGAGTAAGGGCTCCCCCACTCGGCTTAGCATATATAGCATCTGTACTTGAAAAGATTGGACATAAGGTAAGGATAATTGACGCACCTACATTAGGGTTTAATATTAAAATGATATTGGAGGCTGTAAAGAGATTTAAACCTGACGTAGTCGGTATAAGTTCCGTCACACCAACCGTAAAAGCAAGTTATAAAATAGCTAGGTTAATTAAGAGAGACTTTGATAAAGATATTCCTATTATAATGGGTGGACCGCATGTATCCTATATGTATACCGAGGCTTTAACGGAGGGAAATGCCGATTATGTTGTCATAGGGGAGGGTGAAGTTACTACAAGAGAATTGATTCAATATATTGAAGTAGGTAAACCTAGTCTTCAAGACATCCTTGGTATAGCATATAAGTTGGGTGATAAAGTTGTTAGAAATAGGAATAGGCCGTGGATAAGGAACCTTGATACTTTGCCGGAGCCGGCTCGACATCTTCTCCCCATGGATCACTATACTGTATTCAATAAGCCTCTTAGGATAGTTCATATAATGGCTAGTAGAGGGTGTCCATATGGCTGTATATACTGTGCAACAAGCTATTACTGGGGAAGGAGATATAGAATTAGAAGTCCGGAGAATGTTGTAGATGAGATTGAGAGGAATATCGAGAAATACAAGACTAATATAATAGTCTTTACGGATGACGAGCTTACTCTTAGTAAAAGATGGGTAATAAAGTTTGCTAGGGAGATTATGAATAGGGGGCTGGATATAAATTATACATGTGGTTCTAGGGTGAATAATGTAGACCGGGAGATGTTAAGGTACTTAAGATTAAGTGGTTGTACAGCGATTTATTATGGAATTGAGTCATATAATGATCGAGATTTAATGTTAATAAGGAAGAAGATAAGCACTTCTCAAGTTAACAAAGCTATACCACTTACTCAGGAGTATGGTATAGAGGTGGCTGGAAGCTTTATAATAGGTTTTCCATGGCAGACTGTTGACGACATGAAGAATACGGTTAAATATGCTATTAAATTGAATCCAGATTATGCACAGTTCACTGTCGCCACGCCGTATCCAGGTACGCCACTATATTACTACTGTCTAAAGCATAATCTGATCGAATCATTCGACTGGGACGATTATACCACGATTAAACCTGTTATAAGGGGATTTATGTTCACTCGTGAGATGGCAGGAAGATTATTAAGCTGGGCATATAGAAAGTTTTATCTTAGGGTAGACTATATTTTCAGGAATATTATTAAAGGTAGACTCGAAACTATCGGTGATATTGTCTCTAGCGCTATTAAAAATTTGTTTGAAAAAATACTTTAACTCTCTCTTGAATTCAAGGATCAAACAATTCTCTGTAGTGTTACACAAGGTTATTTAACTGAATATCGTGGGAGAAGGTTATAAAGGAGGTTATCGAGTTTGTAGATGATGTTTCTCCAGATTTAATTACGAAGGTCGATGCCGCATGTGGATTAGTCTATTTAGCTGCAAGCGCGGCTGATTCATTCATAAATACTAATTATAACTTGGTACGTAGACCGATTTCTGAGGCTAAAGTGTATGCACTGAAGTTAGTTGGGAAGTAATTAATCATGCCATGCAGATATTGGGTAGAATAGGATATACCACAGTATATCCGTTGAAGATGCTTTTAAGGGGTATGAGGCTGGGGATGATGTGGACCAGAACTAATGAGATTAATCATACATCATGAGATCTATAGGGAGACTTTAAATCCAGATTACATTAAGATGAGAAGGAATATCAAGCAGGATATCTTAAGAGCAGACATGACTGAAGAAAAAATACTTTGATTAGCCTAGGATCTAAGCATAGTTTATCTATGATGCATATAGATCTACTAGAAACTATATATTTTTTAATTAACATCGTATAATTCTCCTCGATATATTTTTAAATGATGGTTAAGAATCTTAGGGTCATAATTATCGTGGATAATGAACCTGGTGCGGGGCTTAGGAATAGCTGGGGATTTAGTGCCTATATAGAGGCTGATAAATATAGGATTTTGTTTGATGCTGATACTCATCCAGATATTCTTGAATATAATATAGCTAAGCTCAGGATTAATCTAGATAAGGTTGATTTCGCGGTTTTGAGTCATCACCATCATGACCATTATGGTGGATTTAAATATGTTGGTAGGGCTGTTAAGGGACTCACCATATATACCCCGCCAGGTGAAACAAATTATTTGAGTGAGTGGGGTCTTAAGCCCATAATAAACTACTCTACTAGAAAAATTAATGATGATATATGGATTATAGGTCCAATTAAAACTGGGCTATGGGGTATATATGAAGAGGCTTTGGCAGTTAAATTGGATTATGAGGGTCTTGTCATGCTTGTAGGATGTTCGCACCCCGGGGTAGATAATCTTGCTATGGAAGCATATAGTAAGATAGGCTCTAAGATATACTGGGTTGTTGGAGGCTTTCATAGTCCATCGAGCAGAACATTAGATAACTTGGCTAGGCTTTCTAAATATATCTCTCCAGCACACTGTAGTGGGTATAACGCTAAAAAATATGTTAGGGAGGTTTATCCAGAAAAGTATATCCATGTATACACAGGCTTCACCAAGGATTTACCGCTTAAATAATTTGTGTTTCATTTGATGCATTGTTCAACTCTTTACAGCCTCCTCACCCTTAAATCCATCATCATATTCATCATTCATGTCGTTAACAAATATACCGGGGTCAATAGTAAACGTAGAAACTTCAATACCCTCTACATCATTGTAATGGACAAGGTTCTATCTTCGCCTTCGATCTCCCTGGATCTCCCTAAGGATACCCTTTAAAATGGTCTCTTAGGTAGTATGAGCCCGCTAAATACCGAAACACTTCTGCAGGATTCGATTTAATGGATGTTGCAGTACTCGGCTAATCTACGAGTAGTTTAGCGTATTTCTTGGAGTCGATATAATGAATATGGGAATGCAGTTTCTAGGCATCTGAATTCAATTCAATAAACTCTATATATGCCTTAGCTCAGAGCATCTTATTATATCAGTAATACCTAGATACTCCACTATAATTTATTTTATCACATTTCTAGTTGTCTATTGATATTTGGAGAAGGAATATTATTGAGGGATACCATTTGTTATATAATAAACTTATAGTTTAGCTAAAAATATTCTATACATATGGTTTGTGAGTGGGATGAGTATACTAAACCTACTAAATATATTGACTCGGATTCGTATATCGTCAGGGAGATCGCTAACAACCTTGCACGTGATGCGAGTAATATAGTCGACTTAGCTAGAAAAATATTTTATTATGTTCGAGACGGTATAAAATATTCTATCTACGTTGATTACTTTAACCGAGACTTGTATAGGGCTAGTGTGATTATAAAAAATGGTTATGGATACTGTGTTCAGAAGGCTATCGTACTTGCCGCTTTATATAGGGCGGTTGGAATCCCTGCAAAAATATGTTTTGCAGATATAATAAATCATTCACTATCTAGTGAAGTATATAATTTGTTGAAAACGAATTTATTTGTCTATCATGGTTATACTGAGGTATATATAGGTGGTAGGTGGATCAAGCTTACCCCGGTATTCGACTTGGGTACAGCTATTAAGATGAATATAGATCCACTTGAATTCAATGGATATAATGATGTGATACTACCTAAATATAATAAATTGGGTAAGCTTCAGTTTACATATGTAAAGTATAGAGGATGCTACGTAGATCCTCCTATTGAGGATATAATCAATGTATTTAAGAGTATATATAAAATAACCTAAGTATAGACTTTCACAGTCTCCCACTTATCGATCTTCGATAGGCGTCTATATGTTCTTATAATGAATTTAAGAAGATATTTTAAGATGTAAATACTTGGATTCCTTAAATTAGGTCTAATATAATATCTCGTTAAAATCCAGTCGGCCCAATATAAGTCGTGTTTTAAGCATACCATACCTAGTTCCCTTAAAGAGTCCTCAAGCCTCGCTTTTTTAAACCATTCTTTATCCTTATAATAACCCATCGGTACAAAGTACATGGGAACTATAAGACTAGGGTAGCTGTGTAGCCTATCCACCAATTCTATAGTCTCTATTATATCCTCCTCAGTCTCCCCCGGCAAGCCTACTATTAAAGTAGCCGCTGGAATTATCCTATTTTCACTCATTATTCTAAATGCATCTTCAACTATCTCAGGCCATCTACTGATATCATATGGCGCCGCCTTAGCAGGCATAGTTAATCTAGCCAATCTTCTTGAGCCTGTTTCGATACCTACCTCTACACCTATATAGTCCTGCTTATTAAAGATGATATCCATAATCTTCGATATTAGATTATATCTTTCCTCTGCACATTTAACAGCTGCTAATGATACATGGCTCCATGCCATCGACTCCGCTCTTCTCACAACTTCTCTATGGAGTTTTAACAATGGTTCTTCGCGGGGAATCACGCCATCAGATCCATATAGCATAACATCCTCCGAATGCAATATTACCCCCTTCACCCCGTATAACGCATTTACCTCAATCTCCTGGATAATCTTCTCTAATGGAATGTGTCTTAATGGTCTTAATGTAACGCTGCAAAACTTACATCCTCTAGGGCATCCTCTCATAATTTCCACTAGACCATTAACTGAGGCTCCTTTAATCACGGGGATTTCATCTATAGTAGGTGTATCATCTACACCTATGTAGATATATAAGGGTAGATCTGAACCGTCTAAAATCCTTTCGGCTAGTTTCACTATTATCCTCTCCGCCTCCCCATCTACTATAGTGTCAATCTTCCATTTTTCAATAAGTTCAGGACGCCAGAGCCACTGCCATGCCGCTGGTCCGCCGACGATAAATTTTAATCCCTTTTCCCTCGCCCTCTTCATATCCTTAGATTCCATAAACCTTCTAAATGACCTTGCGTTAACTGGTTCTTTATGGGTGATAATATACCACTCTGAACTAGGTGGCCCTAGAGCAAAGTAATCGTGATGTCCAATCAATATTGCTTTAGCATCATCAATATACTTACCTATGTAATCAGGGTCAATAATATATGCTTTAAACCCTGCATCTTGTAATGCAGCCTCAATTTTACGTAAACCATATGGTGCTTCTACAGGCCGTCCATATCTATCTACCTTTACTCGAGGCATGGAGATCCAGTTCCATATATGTTCTGGTAATCCTACTGGAGGCGCTGTAGTCATAAATCCGACGAATTCGTATCCATGGTGATTTGTCATCATTGACCTATCAACAGTTATTATAAAGTCGATCTTCATCCCGACCCCACCAGATTATTATACTTTTAGAATAATTTAAATTCAAAGTATCACGAAGTAATTCAATTATCTTGCTTTTATTAATTTTTTTATCAACATATATCTCTATTTTTCTATATCTCGATATTTTTCTTCTAATTTCACGTACATCCGTCTCCTCATTAATATACATTTTCACTGCATTCATAAGCTATATTAAATTTTATCAGGGATTAAACTTAAGGTTTTTTTAAATAGATTAAAGAAAAGTTTATACTATTCGATCGGCAGCAATTAAAAATATAGTCTCCAACTAAAATAGTCTATTATTTTATTATGTATCGAGTTTCATTTTCCATTTTATAGTGATTTCTATTTATCCTATCACTACTGGGTTAATAAAGGCTGGAGATGACCCTATGAAAAGGATTGTGGATTCGATATGGGTTGATATAGAGGAAGGGGATGTACTTGTAATATCATCTAAGCCCTTATTAACTGCATATGGGAAGGTGGTGGACCTTAGTTTCATTAGATATGGTCGTAATGCACTTGAGTTGTCTAAAAGGTATTCTATCGGCCCTAAGTTCGCTGAGTTAATATTAAAATATCCAGATGGCATTTATAGAGGTGTTAGAGAGGCTATTTTAACTGTAGTAGATGATGTTTTACTAGCGAATGCAGAATTAGATAGAAAGAATGCTGGTATTAATAAAGTTGCATTACCATTTACTGAGTTGAAGGGGATTGTAGGGAAGTTCTATAAATATGTTTACGATAAATATGGAGTAAGAGTAGGCGTTATAATATCTGATAGTATGATTGCACCATTGAGAGGGGGACTAGAGCCGTAGCTGTATACACTTACGATTTTAAACCAGTTAGGGATTACAGGGGTAAGCCTGACTTGTATGGGAGGAGAATAAGGTTTACGTAATTTAATCTAGCGGATGCATTGTGTCGGCTACCTACCTTGTAATGGGTGAGGGGTCGGGGTCTATTCCAGCCGCATTGGTGAAAGGTGTGAATGTAGAATTAGTCGATAGAGATACCTCTGAGTATGCTAAGATTCCTAAAGACCTCTGTATTTATAATAAGCTCTATGACCCTACTTAAATAGCATTCTGTAGTACCTACTTTTCTCTAAAACAGTCTCTAATTCTCTCTTAACCATCTTTAAATCGTTTTCAGTTACTTCCCTGACTATCTTAGCTGGGATGCCCATTGCAATAGAGTTTGGAGGTATGTCCTTGCCTGGGGGGACTAGGGAGCCAGCCGCGATGATTGAGTTATCGCCGATATTAGAGCCGTCTAATATTATCGCTCCTATACCTACTAATACATTCTTACCTACCTTAGCTCCATGTACAATCGCTCCGTGGCTTATTAACGTTTCATCGCCGATGTATACAGGATTCCCTTTAGGAGCCTCAACTATACAGTGTTCTAATATAGCCACCCTTCTACCAATCAATATCCTATCGTCGTCACCCCTAATTATGGAGCCAAATAAAACCACGCTATAGTCACCTATCTCTACGTCACCTATTACTCTAGACATCGGGTCAATATATGCATCGACGCCTATTATAGGCTTCCTACCTTTAAATCCATATATACTTCTCATTATGAAGAAGAATAGAGTGATTGTAGTTAAATTTATTTCGTCAATTCCATATTTATATATTTCTCGATCCTGCCACTTATAACAGTTACTAGAATGTACGCTACCCCTGCTATTACAATCCTCTCAATAGGATATAATACCGTTGTAACAGCCCATATACCTCTAAATGTATCTATAGTTAGGCTAGACTGGTATATTATCATAAATAATATTGATCCGATTAGCTGGGCTGATAATGTAGAGACTAGTATATAGACATACTTACTTATTTTATCTTTCTTCTCCGATAGATATACGGTTAGAAAGGTGAGGTATATGAGAATATGAAACCATATATTCAATGGATATAACCATATAACGCCTACTTTAGGATAAAGGAGGTAGGCTGTTATCAGTATCAAATAAAGATATATTGGCTCGACTCTCTTCTCCCTTATTAAACCCATGTATATCGCCGATGTCGTAGCTGGTACAAAGTTTAGGATGTAGAAGGGAGGGGATAATTGGATATAGGATACTATAAATCCCCCTATCGCGACTGATAATCCACCAACTCTCCATCCAAATAAGTATCCTGAGAGTATTGCATAGGCCTCTGCAATCGATATTGGCTTGGCACCAGATATACCTATTATAGGGAACCCTATATTGAAAAAATATAATATTGAGTATATCCCAGCGTTTACACCTGTTACAGATATGAATTTCGTATACCTCATTAACTATCTAGAATATACGGATGTAAGATAATTATACATATATTTCTATATGTGTTCTATATCCTAATTATTAGGTGTCTATATTGACCCCGGTCCGCGGTAAAGAGAAGGATATGACTAAAGAGGTCTTGGAGCAGCTGAGGTTTCTATCAACTAGATATACCGAGGGAGATATTAGTAGAATGTTCATCGAGGAAGCTCTTAAAAAGATTTCACAGTATACTAAGGTTGATGTCGTAGTTGTTGGGGCAGGTCCAGCTGGTTTAACTGCAGCATATTACTTATGTAAATCAGGTCTTAAAACCATCGTACTGGAGAAGAATCTAGGTGTGGGGGGAGGCATTAGAGGAGGAGGTATGTTATTACCTCTTGCAGTAGTAGAGGGGGGAGAGGCTGCACGTGTCTTATCCGAGGTAGGTGTTAGAATATATGATTTATCGGAGGGTTTAGTATACGTCGACCCCACAGAGGCTATGACTAAATTAGCAGCTAAAATCTATGATATGGATGGATTTATATGGCCTGGTGTATATGTCGAAGACGTCATTGCAGGGGTAGGGGATGAGACGATTGAGATAAGAGGTGTTGTCATAAACTGGTCGCCGATATATGAGGCTGACTGGCATATTGATCCACTAATGATTGAATCTAAGGCTGTAATAGATTCGACTGGGCATGATGCAGATGTCATTAGAATAATATCAATGAGGTATCCTAAAATGAATATCGAGGTTCCGGGAATGGCGTCTATGGATATATGGAAGGGGGAGGGTGAGGTTATTATGAGGAGCGGCAAACTATTCAAGGGCTTATATGTAGCTGGAATGAGCACAGCCGAAGTATTCCATTCACATAGGATGGGTCCGATATTAGGCGGCATGATCCTATCTGGTAAGAAGGTGGCTTACGAAATTATTAAGGATTTAAGTGAATAGCTTTTAGTAATAACGGATAATAATTAATCTAATCGTAGAACATTATATTATATTGTATTTCAAATGCCAGATGGTGTATACAAATAATGTGTGGGATTGTAGGATGTATATTAGCCGAGAAATCAGCGTCTAAAAAGGCATTTGAATCTCTATTAAGATTAAAGTATAGAGGTTATGACTCAGCTGGTATGGCGGGTATTGAAGATGGTAAGTTAGTTGTTAAGAAGGATGCTGGTAAGCTTGAAGAGATAAACCAACGTATAAACTTTCTTGAAATTACTAGTAACATAGTTATAGGGCATACTAGATGGGCTACTCATGGCGCGCCCACCAGGGAGAATGCTCATCCACATATTGATTGTAACGGTGAAGTAGCTGTAGTACATAATGGTGTTATAGAGAATTTTCAGGAGCTTAAAGATGAGTTAATTGAATCCGGGCATAAATTTAGATCTAGGACGGATACAGAGGTAGTTCCACATCTAGTCGAGGAGGGCTTTAAGAAGGGTTATGACCTATTTAATTCAGTATTATATGCCGTTAAGAGAATTAAAGGGTCTTATGCATTAGCTATAATATCTACTAGGGAGCCTGATAAAATAATATGTGTATGTAATGAGAGTCCGTTGATCATCGGAATTGGCGTAGATGGAATGTATTGTGCATCTGATATACCAGCTATACTACCATATACAAATAAGATTATTAGCCTAAAGAATGGTGAAATCGCAGTCTTAAGACATGACAGTTACATTATTAGAAGGATTTTAGATGGTTCGCCTGTAACTAGAAGTCCACAGATAATCGACTGGAGTCCTGATGTAGCGATGAAACAGGGTTATCCACATTTCATGCTTAAGGAGATTCATGAGCAGCCACAGAGCCTTAGAAACGGATTAAGGCTACAGGAGAAATATCTTGATTTAATATCCTTATTTATGGATAGGGGTAAAAAGATCTTTATAGTTGCTGCCGGAACATCGTACCACGCTGGTGTAGCCGCATCTTATATGTTTTCAAAGCTCGCTAAGGTCCACGTCCATCCCGTAGTTGCTTCGGAGTTCATTGAGAATTACGGGGATGCGATAGATATAGATACAGTTGTACTTGCCGTGAGTCAGTCTGGAGAGACTTATGATACACTTAAAGCTGTAGATTATGCTAGGATGAGGGCGGCTACAGTCATCGGAATTACAAATACACTGGGTTCAACCTTGACGAGGGTGTCGAGGGCATATATTCTGCAACAAGCTGGACCTGAAATAGGTGTAGCGGCTACAAAGACATTTACTTCTCAATTGATCGTGCTCGCCCAGATAGCATTAAGATTGAGTAAGATGCGTGGTAAACTTTCTCAGGATGAGATAGATGAGTTTAAATCTAAATTACATGAGATACCCGATATTGTGGATGAGGTAATTAAATCTAGTGAATCAAGGGTTAAAGAGATTGTAAATAAATATAGAGATGAAAACTTATTTATATTCATCGGCAGGGGGATAAGTACTGCAACAGCGCTAGAAGGGAGGCTTAAACTTCTGGAAATATCTTATATCCCCTCAATAGCATATCCTGCAGGTGAATCTAAGCATGGTCCAATAGCTATAATTGAGGAGGGTGTACCAGTAATTGTAATCGCTCCTAACGATAGCACTAGAAAAGATATTATAGGGAATATTATGGAGATGAAGGCTAGGGGAGCTAGAATAATCTCAATATGTGAAGCTGGTGACAGGGAAATTGCAGAGTTATCAGACGACATTATAGAAATTCCAAGAGGCGTACATGAACTGCTAACTCCAATTCCATATGTAATTCCACTCCAATTATTTGCATATTACATGGCTGTTGAGAAGGGCTTTAATCCCGACGAACCCAGGAACCTCGCGAAAAGCGTTACTGTACCATAGTTTAAAAAGTTAATTTTCTCCTTTAAAATTATATAGAATTAAGTATCTTTTTTAAGAACATATTATCCAGGTTATAAGCTAAATTATAAATATTTTATTCAATATATCTATATTGTTATGTATCGCCGCATCTCCAGCTTAATTATAGTTGTTTTAATGCTTCTATCAGTATTATCGATATCCAGTATATACAGTGTGAGTGCAGCTGAAGATTCGGGAGATTCATTATTAGGATTTAAATTACTATTATCTAAACACGGTGTTACGGGCGATGCATTAATAGATATTGCAGTTGTAATCGATGGATCAACGCCGTTTGATGAAGTCTGTTCAATATACAATGGATTTAAGGACTTGAAGATCGTGGTTGAGGGTAAAAGGCTCTCGGCTGTATTCTCAAATATTGCCAGGACGAGGAATGGAGACTATATATTTAAGGTAAGAGGGAAAGCCAATGATCTACTCGGTATGCTATCTGAATATAAGACTTATATAAAATCAATAAATTATAGGCCTGTCTTCAACTATAAGAATCTACTCCAGAACGTAGGATCCAACATACCTGGGATATCATTTAAGGATAAGAAGGTTGTGCCCGGTGAGAATACTTTCATCGTTAGACACATTATCGGTGCAGATGCTGTTGAAGCAATATATAATATAAATGGATCTGGAGTTAAAATTGCAATCGTAGACACTGGAGTGGACTATGGTCATCCAGATCTCCAGAATAAGCTGGTATTCTTCACAGGGTATTACAACGGTACCTGGATTAGGGAGCCCTTAGTCTTAGATGCTGATGAGAGTCAGGTAATCATGTTAAAGACTTTTAATGCAGACGTCAATGGATATATAGATGTATCAAATGAGAATTTTACGATATATGTCCCAGACGAAGTCAATGTGTCAGCGCCATACACGTCATACTATGTAGGTAATGTAACTTCAGTGAGTGGAGACTATAAGTTTGGAGTAACATATATGCTTCTACCTGTATATGGGTGGATGACTGTAGGAGTATTAATGTCTGACCCCGATGTCTCACATAATTATACGACGTTAATCATCGATGCAAATAACAATGGAATATTTAATGAGTCGGTAGATGCATTCGCATTCTATACTGGAAATAGAATTCTAGCCGCATATTATCCAGGTGATACATGGCCATATATAAGCTTCGGAGTTGCAGGAGGCTTCTTCTTCGATGTTGGATGGTGGTTCAGTGGTACATCCAAATTCTATCCGGGATGGGATTTAAACGGTAATTACATAAGTATATTCTACGACTTCTATGGACATGGAACCTCATGCTCCTCAGCCGCGGCCGGTGAAGGAGGAGTACCTGGAATAGCGCCGGGAGCAAAGATATTAGGTGTAAAGTCATTATGGTGGGGTGATATAGAGGCGGGTATGCTATGGGCAGCTGGATTCGACGTAGATCCAGTCGGGGGCCTTATGTTCTATTACACAGGTAGTAAGAGGGCGGATATCATAAGTAATAGCTGGGGAATAAGTACCTTCGTCTATGACATAACAGGATTCGGATATGACTATATATCTATGCTTGAAAATGGATTATCAACACCATATTTCCTAGACGGTAGCTTTCCAGGTATTCTAATTGTACACGCTGCTGGAAACGGTGGTGGAGGATACGGTACCGTTACTTCGCCTGGAGCCGCTTCAGGTGTATTGACGGTAGGTGCATCGACATCTACATACGTATATGTAATGTATTATGGATTTGGAGACTATACATATGACCAAATCATTGGATGGTCGGCGAGAGGACCTACTCCAATGGGTGAAGTTAAACCAGATGTAGTTAATGTAGGTGCATTCGGGTTAACAGCGGCTCCAGTAGGATATGACTACTGGATATTTGGAGGAACAAGTTATGCAACGCCATTAACAGCGGGCGTAGCAGCACTCGTATATCAAGCATTGTATCAGATATTAGGACCGAGTGCGATGGATATTAATCCGGCTGAGGTTAAAACAATAATTCAAGATACAGCAGATCCACTTGGTTATCCACCTATGGCCCAGGGTGCGGGTAGGGTAAATGCATTAAGGGCTGTCAACCTTACCCGCTCGCTCTACAGTATTGTATATACGCCGTCTCAAGACCTAATGATATTCAATCTTGATACTGGGTTCAATACTGGAGAGAAGCTTAATGATACATGGTTCTGGTACTGGCAAGACTATATAAACTTCAATTTAATGTATTGGTATAACGATATGATATTTCCGGTATCATCCTCACTACCATCCGAGTGGATGTATAAGCCTGCCTATTCAATATATGTACCCGATATTCCACAAGGCGGATCAAAGAATTTTACATTATTTGTATATAACCCAACCAATTCATCCGTGTCCGTAAAAGCAACTCCAGTTAAGCTGATGAAGTTTATGGAGAGGACTAGAGTTGTAAAGATATCTGTCAGTAAGTCTAACCCAGAAGGGAGTTACGTATATCTAGTCCTGGATAAAAATAGGATCCCGGCTGATACAGATCTACTTATGGTATCTTCATTCCTCAATTATAAGGTATTCGATGGGGATGATGACTATTTAAGCGATTACGAAACATATGTTATAGCTTATGTATGGATTAATGATACGAATAAAAACGGTATACCTGATGTTGATGAGAGGGTACTGGTAAATTACGATACATCAAGCTCGAACGTGAACGTACTTGAAATAAGTGATCCAATTAAGGTTGTAGAGCAGTTTGGACCTAATGCAAAGTTACTATTTAGGATATGGCTATGTAGAGGTTTCGATAGTACGCCATTTAGAGAGGCTGTAGTTAATCAGAAAATAGGGGTTAAATTCGAATACTATAAATTTGTAAATGATCCTACGATTACATTAAATGGTTCACACGTATTCAGTTTCAACTTGGCTAAAGATGATCAAGCAGCTATATTAGGAAAGATTTCAGTAGGGAATATTCCTCCAACAGTATATCTAGGTTTCATCAAGGTATCGACTAAGATAGATGGTGTCCGAAAGGAGTATTATGTTCCATATAGCTATACCGTATATCAGGAGTTGAGCGGATCTAGATACATATTGCTAAATAAGTATAGGGGAGGAAGGAAGATCTTGTATTCATGGGATCGCCTCAGGGGCCATACTGACTGGGACTGGAGATATGAGTCTGGAGACTGGAGATTCTATTACGTAGGTGTTACCGATCCAGATACATGGTTGATCGAGGTAAATGCATTATGGAGCGACTCATATACTTCATTGATTACATATACACTAGGTCCCGACGGCCAGTTCGCTGGTCTATCATCGATATCTAGACACATGTATCTAGGAAGCGGTATATTCGTATGGACCGATACAGGTTCATATAGTAGGACTAATCTGAAGAGGGTGGTTGTATTCCCATCGACGACATACAGGTATTCTAGCTACCCGACAGATAAGCCTAATACAGGCGTATATACAGTGATTATTAGAAATGGTCTAACGGGTGGAAGATATTATCCAGAGAAGGTTAAAGTAATTGTAAGACCTATTAAATCACCGTATTTACTACCATCTGGGGTCCAGCTAGACCACGGTACAATACTTATAGGTATAATACCGCCGTATCCAGCTACGGCGGTTGACGCTTATCCGATGCAGCCTTCGCTCCCAATGTTTACATCACAAGTATATTGTACTTACAATACTACAGAGGTTGTACCAGTATCATATGTAAAGCATGGTTCATATTACCTGAAGGCGACGTATCTCCTAAACTGGAGTGATCCATACTGCTTCTATGGCACACCAGACAGAATTGATATAGGGGTAATGTACTATGTTGAGATGCCGATAGCAACACGCTACTATAGAATAGGGTGGACATACTACGACCTTGGAGCCGACTACGTATTTGAGGATTGGGTGATTACGATAGGTCCATCCTACTATTAAATCCCTTTAAAATATTCCTTTTTCCTATATTTACTAATTATTTTAACATGTTAGATTATCTTATATATCTTAAGCATAGCCAGTATCCATATATCTAATGCTATTACCCGAGTGTCTCCGCAGTAGTCGCGGATGGCCAGTCTACTCTAAATCCTATTGTTGGAGAAACTAATCCAAGTATCAGTATAAATACACCTATTCTTTAACCCTCTTAAGATTATCCCAATTCCCCATATGATTATTGCTAGGTCCCCCTGTATGAAGAACCAAGTAGATACGAACGTATGCGGCCTTGTTCCTGATGGGAATATACCGATTAACATGAGGAATATCCCCATATACTTGTATATCCACTTCCAAAAGCCTCGACTCTATTCACTGAGTCATAGAACTGGACTATAGAATAAAGTATAATAATGAATCCGGTATCATCAATCCATAATTATAAATCCACTAGGTATAGCTTTTTCACTTCCTAAATCGCTAAATGCATCTCTAGTAAAGACGAATCATGGATTGTATAAAATTGAAATGAATATAGTTATCCATCTCGATATAGCGGCAAATAATCCAAATAGCCTAAATAGATTCATAATATAACTATAATTTAATTAAACTCATGATATATTAGATATACTTTGCCATCTAGCTTATAATTTACTTCAACTAATTCTCTAAATAGATGAAGATGTCGTACAAGGGATGTTTAGTCACGGGTGGGGCTGGTTTTATAGGCAGTAATCTCATTAGAAGGTTATATTATGGCTATACATGCAGTGAAGTATATGTTATAGACAACCTTTACTCTGGTTCGCTAGATAATATCATTAGTCTCTTGGAAGAAGAATCCATTAAATTCTATAACATCGACCTCTCATGTAACAAGCATCTTAATAAGGTTTTTCCTCGGGATACTGACGTAGTTTTTCATTTAGCTGCAGTGACTGGATTAGAGGAGGTGGAGAAGGACCCTATTACAGCTTTTAAATCAAATGTCATAGCTACTATGAACATTCTAGATACTGCTGTAAAATATGGTGTAAATACGATTATATATGCCTCGAGTGCTGCAGTATATGGAGAGCCTCATAATCTACCTGTTTCAGAGAGTCATAAGGCCAACCCAACTAATTTATACGGATACATGAAATATCTCGGTGAGATGCTATTGAATCATTACTATATTAAATATGGATTGAATACTATCATACTGCGTTATTTTAATGTATATGGCCCTAGGATGAGAGGCGGTCCATATGCAAGTGTAATACATAATTTTATAACATCATTATCTAAAAATCTACGTCCAGTGATATTTGGGGATGGCAGGCAAACTAGAGATTTTATATATGTTGATGATGTTGTGGAAGCCAGTATCAGATCAATGGAATTAGAAGGATTTAATATACTTAATATAGGTTCCGGCGTCGAGACAAGTATACTAGACTTACTTAATATAATATCATCTATTCTGGGCTACAAAGATGTAGATCCCATTTATAAACCGAGGAGGAGGCATGAGATATATAGGATTAAAGCTGATATAAGTAAAGCAAGAGCGATTCTTAATTGGTCTCCTAAGGTATCGCTTAAGGAGGGGATTAGGAATACTATCGATTGGTATAAAAATTACGTATTTAAATAATTTTATTATCGATTCTTAATTGGGTGCAGCTGACTTGGCACTACTACCCGTAGATGTAGAGAGCAAGGAATTTGGGAAGCCGGTTATCACATATACTTTAATCGGGTTAAATGTACTAATATATTTGTTAACCACATACGAAAATAGTTTTATAGAGATTGGTGACTACTGGGTTAGGATATATGCCTTAACGCCATTTACACTACTATATAATGAGTGGTATAGAATCATTACAAGTATGTTCCTACACCAAAATATATTTCATATATTCTTCAACATGTACTTCCTCTATATATTCGGCCGTGAAGTCGAAGGTACCCTAGGCCATTTAAAGTATCTAACATTATATATGCTATCCGGTATATTTGCATCCTTATTCCACGTATCATTCATAAGCGTACTAGGATTATCGAATCTATTTATACCTGCCCTAGGTGCTTCAGGCGCTATAAGCGGTGTATTAGGTGCTTTCATACTATTATATCCTCATAGGGATTTAACCGTATGCTGGTTCTTCTGGTTCATTCCATGGTGTTTCACGGCTAAAGCAGTTTACCTACTACTTTTATGGTTTGGTATGCAGGTTATATTGGGATATACGTCGATGCAGGGAGTCGCATTCTTTGCACATGCAGGCGGCTTCATCGCCGGGATAGCGCTTCTCCCTGTATTAATACCCAGCTGGATTAAGAAGGAGAGGGTCAAGATATTATATGATCACTTCCTGGGGGAATATATTCTAATAAGAAGACGTGGTATAGAGAGGAAGGCGAAGATACTATTTCAATTCTTCATCATTCTATTGCTACTTGGATCAATATATTCACTCCACGCCTCATACGCCTTGAAGTCGGATGTCTATTCATATCTAATCGGTGTATATGGTGAGGAGACGGTGATATCTGACTACACAATATATAGTCCTAGTGGGGGTGTATTGACGTATCCAATGCAGAGTCTCCCGAGAATCGTCTGGAATAGGATTTACTGGGCTGACTTAGTCTCATATAAACCTAATTATGAAGGTATATTAAGGTTCAACTCACTAGTGGATGCACCTAAATACAATGTTAAGGTTAGGGTTGATCTAGATGCATACGCGGAATATGATTCGAATGGGATACTTAAATTTATGAATGGCACTATGGTGACTGACGTCATATATGTTAGAGGCGTCCGCATAAGTCTCGAGAGAAATGTGATGTTTAGGTTTGAGTTATCTAGCTACGGTCCGATCGAGGATGCAGGACCTAAGTTAATTGCACCAGCTTCAATCCTATCTATAACAATACTAATTATAGCCTCGGCAGTAGTATTAACTAAAGATAGGGAGATTGTAATTGATTAGAAATGTTTATCAATCCTCTTACCTAATTCACTAATTAACTTAATCCTCTCATTCTCCTTTATAGAGGGATGATATAGATGTCGAGCATTCTCAACCTCATATATATCGTCGAATCGATATGATAGTGTAGCCATCTTAATGAGTCTTAATAAACCTATAGAGGCAGTATCATGTAACTCAGCGACAATATATCCACTATAATCAGCAATCCTCTGAATAAGCCTATCACATACTTCTCCACTTGATGTAAAGTAGATTAGATCTGGAGGGTGCTCAAAGTCTCTCATAACGCTATCGAGTAACGTATATATCTTAAATCCCATTATATCAATCCATGTATCTTCTATATCTGAATCAGTTTTTGAGTGGGATACGTCTTTATAAGTAATATGGTCGGAGGCTGGAGAACTAATTTTTTCAAAGCTCGAGATTTCTAAGCCGTATTTAACATAATCTCCTACTTTCAAGATAATTAACGGTATAGACCCTCTAGACGGGTAAATCAATTCATCAATCACCCTAGTTACATGGGGGTATTCATCTACATGTATTAACGTGCATCCTTTTCTCAAACACCCTACACCCATTATCCTAGCCGACGATATCGTAGTAGAAACCACTATCTCTGTATTTCCTAAATATCCAAATTTAGCTATGTTATCGTAGATCATGGGGTTAAACCATTTAATGTCAAGCCGTTTAAACACGCTATTTATCTCCTTTAAATCTAATGGATCGTATAACCCGAATGAAGTTGCTGTAGATGCATCTATAATATGATTATCTGATGCGTAGTTGATCACATACATATTTATATTCCCAACCATATACCCCGGACTCCCCTTAATATGCGAGATTATATTCCCGGGAATCCAGCTGTTGAATGTATACTTATATTTAGAGAATCTATGGAGCAGTCCCGGCTTTCCCGAGGTCTCAGTCAATATATCTCTTCCATACACCTTAATATCATTACTACTCCATTTAAATATGATTGATGGTTCCGAGGCTATACCTAAATACCTAATTTTATATCTATCCTCCTCAATATCATTAAGAATATTGTTAATAATATCACCTAATTCCCTGTAATCCCTTAATTCTCTCCTAAACCTAGTTATTATACTATCATTTTCGTCATATACAGTAAATTCTATATGCTTATAATCTGCTAATAATGTCCCGAACATCGATAAAAATAATGTACGATAATTTATAAAATATATCTGGTTCTAATCTATCCTTCTACGAGGTTCTTTAATGAGTAGCATGACCATGGATAAGCATGTGATCCCTATCGCTAGTGACATGAAGAAGGGTAATGCAGGGTCTAAATCATATAATATTCCTGAGATCATACTTGATACTGCAGAAGCTAATATATTTAGGTTTCCTATCGCCCCCATAACCCTTCCCCTTAACTCCTTCGGGACTAAATCGGCTGTTAACGCATTGAAGGCTGGGCCAATTAAAATACTGCCTATTCCATAGCCTATGAATATAATAGCTAATTCAACTGCTGAGTGTGAGTAGATGAACCATAGTGTTAGGGGTGTAAATATTATATATGATACTACTATAGAGTTTCTTCTACCAATCTTATCGACGAGTTTACCCATCGGGATTCCGGCAATTAAGGAGGATATAGCAAATAAAGTATTTACGCCACCCCACTCCAACTCAGTCACTTTAATCTTCTCAAGTACATATAATGAGGCGAAATTCATGTAAATGGGGTCTTCAAATGAACTCAGCATTAATACAACTGTAAGATATTTAAGTGTCTTCGGGGCTTCCTTCCAAGCCTCTATTAGGGATTTCACACTCTCTATATACAGATTTTTAAGGCTTAAATGAGTATCTCTGGACTTGACATCTAGAGTCTCCTTAAGGAAGGCATATCTAATTGAAGCTGCCGATATAGAAAGTATTACTATAGCTGTATATATAATCCTCATCCCACTGACTAAACCTAGCTTATACGTGATATACCCCCCTATAAATGGTGATACTATCTCTACAGCCTCTGGAACTATTCTAGTTAACGCGAAGCCCAGTCCCCGCTTATCTGGGGGTATTGAATCGGCTGTAATCGCTTCTAAAGCAGGCTGATAAATTAAACATAGATTCATTGATACTACTCCAATTAATATGAATCTCCAGTCTGGAGCTATTACATAGAAAACATATGATAATGCAACTCCATATGTCATTAAGACTATTATCCTTCTCCTCCCATATCTGTCTGCTATATATGAGCCTGGTATCCTAACAAAGAACAATATAATTAATCCAATAGACCATATAAACCCTATTATAGTCGGGGATGCACCTAATTCCTGGATATATGGAGATTGAAATGGATAGGCCATTCCATTTCCAAAATGCATTAGGATCCACGATATGATAAGGATTAGTAGATTACCTTCTAATATACTGAGATCCTCTTTAATTCTACTTATAATCTTAGACATATTCCCAGCTTTGCATATTATTGTTATTATTTATGCTTATGTAAATAGATTCTATATCCTTCTATTTTAACGGTAAATTGCGTTAAATTATCTATTAATTATGTTATTATCGTTTATGCCATGTATAAACCTCTATTTTTATAAATACAGACGATGTATGTAAAGTTGGATATATAAATGCCTAAATCTTAGGTGATTAGCATGGAGAGATTCGGTGCTATAGTAGTTGGAGCCTGACCTGTAGGTTCTTCAGCTGCATACACCCTTGCTAAGGAGGGATTTAAAGTTCTATTGGGGAGCGAGGCATGGTGCCTCGGAGTAAAAAAATATGTTTGGCGGTAGAGTGTATGCAGAGCCTTTGAGAAGGATATATGAGGATTTCGAGAAGATAGCGCCTATACATAGGTAAGTGACAAAAGAGAGTTTCATTTATATCTGATGGCGAGATTACTACGCTTGAATATGAGGAGACTGAGTCAACCAGTTTTACAACATATTTAACTGACTTAACTGGCTGGATTGCTAGGAAGTTATTTAGGTATGAGCTTTATAGAAGTGTAGTAGGCTTTAAAATTAAAGGTGGTAGGAGTGAAGTTATGGAGTTATTAATGAGTCTTAAGTTGATTAAAGCATCACCTAGTTTTGGAGGTACTGAGATATTAATTTCATATCCTGTGTTAAGTGTTGCTAAGACGATGGATGAGGAGGTTAAAAGAGAGTTAGGTATTACGAATAACTTACTTAGATTATTGGTGGGTCTTGAAGATTTAAATGAAATACTAATAATCTAGATGATGCACTATCAAAAATATAATTTAAAAAGGTGTTTAATTGGAGCTGAATATCCTCTTTAATATCTTGGATGCAATATTTGGTACTGGATATGCTATTGGTGATGCTGTTAGATATGGCTGTGTACCGTATGGAAGCATGTGTAAGTCATATATGTTAACACCTCTAGATATAGCGAATGCAAGTAGATTTATCAGCTCAGATATAGACTTACCTCCAACTGCTTGAACGCCTAATAATCTATAGTTCTTACTTGAGAATAGCATCTTCATAGTAATCTTATTAGGTGTTGTTAATGTACCAGGGTGTATATCGACTGTTTCATGAGTTTCCTTAACATACTCGATACCATATCTCTTAGCTGTAGATTCAATTAATCCTGCTGCTCCGAAACATAAACCACGTATAGTTGTTAGTAATACTGGTATTATTCCTTTAAATGGCTTAACTGATTTAACACCATATAGATTCTCAACTGCAATTCTAGCTTCATATGCTGCTACTGATGCTAGAAGGTATGGTGCTGGAGATCCAGTAAATATGTCTCTCTTTAATGCGCAATCACCAATAGCATATATATTTGGATCTGACGTGCGCATATACTCATCTACTTCAATAGCTCCATTCTCAGCAATCTTTAATCCAGCTTCAGCAGCAAGCCCGCTATTAGGTTTAACACCAATTGTAATTAATACCATATCTGCATCTAAAACCGTACCATTACTTAACTTAACGCCTTTAACCCTACCACCTTCACCAATATATCCAGTTACACTAGTGTTAGTATATAGTTTAACACCAGCCTCCTTAAGTTTATCAGCGGCTATAGATGCGATTTCCTCATCGAAATTCAATAGTAATATATTCGGTAGTATTTCAACAATAGATATATTCTTACCGAGTCTAATCATATCGTCTGTAAATTCGACACCAGCTACACCACCACCAACAACCACTATCTTGTCTGATTCTTTAATTGCTTCAATAAGCTTCTTAACATAATTATAGCTCTTATTCATAATGAATACATTCTCGAGATCCGTCTGAAGTGGTTTTGGAATGATTGATGTTGATCCAAGAGCTAATATCAACTTATCATATCCTATAACCTTACCATTTTTAGTCTCGACAGTCTTAGATTCTTTATCGATTTTAACAACTTCGTCAATTAATATCTCAACGCCAGAATCCTTTAGCGGACTATCTGGGAGTATATTCTTATTTAGATCTCCTCCTAAAGCACCAGCTATGTATGGTATTGCACATGGAATTAACGTATGCTCATCACGCCTAATCATTAAAACACTTTTATCAGGATATAGTCTTTTAGCTTCTAAGCATGCTGTAAATCCTCCTGCACCACCACCAATAACCACTATGTCATACTTCATAATCATATCCGCCTCAACAATTAAATTATATGTCTATACTAATGAAGTGAAATTCATATATCTATAAACGAGTATAGCCTATGTCTATTCAGCAATGTATAATCCGTCGTTTAAAACAGTATAATCGTGTTGTCTCCACCGTATATTATATGTATCAACGTATTCGACTTAGCTGAAGAACCTGTATGTTATGGTGCCGATAAGATATTTCTCGTGGATGATGAGTGTCTTAAGATATATGCTCCTAACATGTATGGTGAGGTAGTCTATCTTCTCGCCAAGAAGTATAAGCCTTAAGCACTACTAGTTGATGGTACACTAAAAGGTAGAGAATTAGCCCCATATATAGCTAATAATCTAGGACTGGCATTGCGGCAGACTGGAAAGACTGTAAAGCCTCAAATCTACTTTGCAATAGGGATAAGTGGAGCTGTACAGCATTTATTCAGTATTAAAGAGGCTAAGAGGGTAGTTGCTATTAACATTGATCCAGAAGCCCCTATATTTGATAACGCAGATCATGGGATAGTAGGTGATTATAGATGACGTTATACCAGCATTAATTAAAGTATTGAGGGAGTTGAAGAAGACTAAATAGATATAGTCTTTTTCCCATTTTCATAATTTTTATATAACTTATCCTCTACGTCGGTTTCCTAGGTGAATCCTCATATTATGCCCCATAATCCGCCATTATATATTATACGATAGATATATTATCTGAGATATAATTTTTGATGACTCTTAACATTTTAAATAAATATGTTAAAAATAATTTGTTTATCAATATTAAATTGATTTAAATATGTAAAGGTGTCAAAGATGTATTCTAGGCCTAGATGGTTAATTAATAAAGAGCTTGTAGACGCTGCATTAGGGAGGGTTAAGGCTGATATCGTTCTGATAAATGGCATTTTAGTTAATGTTTATTCTGGCGAGTTACTAGATGGATATAATATTGCTATTAAGTATGGTAGGATCGTACATATAGGAAAGAGGATTGATCATTTATTAGGTGACTCGACGCAGGTAATTGACTTAAGAGGTAAATATATCGTACCGGGCTTTATAGACGCCCATGTACATATTGAGAGCAGTATGCTTCTTCCAATTGAATTTGCTAAAGCAGTCTTACCTCATGGAACTACGACTGTATTCGCTGACCCCCATGAAATCGCTAATGTATTAGGTGTAAATGGGATTAGATTCATGATTGAAAACGGTAAGGAGTTGCCGCTAAAAATCTTCTATACAATTCCATCATGTGTCCCTGCTTCAACACCGGAGTTCGAGACATCTGGGGCTTCGATAGAAGTCGATGACGTTAAGGAGATTCTTAAGTGGGATTACATTGCTGGCTTGGGAGAGATGATGAATTATCCCGGGGTGCTTAATAACGATGATAAAGTCCATGGAGAGATAAGTGCTACATTAGAAGCTGGTCTCCCTGTAGAGGGTCATTATGCAGATCCATATTTAGATGAGAAATTATCGGCGTATATAGCGGCTGGAATTTCATCATGTCACGAGTCTACTAGAAAGATAGATGGCTTGGAAAGGGTTAGGAGGGGGATCTGGGTTATGATTAGAGAGGGGAGTGCATGGCATGATTTAAAGGAGGTTATTAAGGCTGTTACTGAGACGAGAATTGATAAGAGGAGATTTATCCTAGTTACGGACGATAGGCATCCAGAAGATATAATACACGAGGGGCATATAGATCATGTCGTTAGGAGAGCGATTGAAGAGGGTGTAGACCCAGTATCGGCAATTCAGATGGTCACATTAAACCCAGCCGAACACTATAGACTAGATCTTGAGATAGGCGGTATAGCTCCAGGCAGATATGCCGACATCAATATACTAAATGATCTAAGTAAAGTTGATATACATATGGTTATGGCGAATGGCGAGATCGTGGCTATAGACGGTAAATTATCTGTGGGTTTCCCTACTAGAGAGGTTCCAAGCTATGTGCTAGACACTGTGAAGACTGCGAAGAAGAGATATACCACTGAAGATTTTATTATTAAAGCACCAGTTAGGGAGGGCATTGTAAAAGCTCATGTGATTAAAGTATATGAGGCTAAGGTAACTACTAAGCATCTTATCCTAGATATCCAAGTCTCCAACTATGAAATTAAGCCAGATATAGGTAGGGATATCGCTAAAGTAGCTGTTATAGAGAGGCATCATAGGACTGGAAATATGGGAATAGGTTTAGTTACTGGATTTGGATTTAAATCAGGTGCAATTGCATCTACAGTCGCGCATGATAGTCATAACCTGCTAGTAGCGGGAGTAGATGAAGCTGATATGGCTATAGCAGCAAATAAGTTAATCGAGGTTGGAGGAGGTATGATCGTAGTTGAGAATAGAAGAATCTTAGGTCTCGTGGAGCTTCGAGTAGCAGGTTTAATGTCCACTGAAGATGTATATAAAGTAAGTGAGAAAGTAAGTAACTTAAACGAAGCATGGAGGAAAATTAGTAGTTTAAAGACATCTCCATTCATGACGATGTCCCTGTTATCACTTTCTGTTTTACCTGAATTAAGAGTGACTGATAAAGGATTGATCGATACCCTAAGGTTCAAGAAGATCGATTTAATCGAGGTCTCAAAAAACTAAATATACTTATTTTTAATTTTTTGGTTTAGGTAATATTCGAATATTTAGATAATCGTATAATATATAATAATTTGAACAATGAGTCAAGAAAATTATTTCATTCTGTTAAACAAATATTATAGTAATATTTTGAATCAATCTAGATAAGTTAAATATAAATATGGCGATGTTTAAATTATTTATTAAATTATATTGGTGTTTAATATGGCCGAGACTAGAAGAGATTTTCTTAAGGTTACTGGCGCTGGGATAGTTGGGCTTGCTGTCGGTGCAGCTGCAGGCTATTACCTGGCTCCACCTAAGATTGTTGAGAAGCCTGTACCCCAGAAGCCTCCCGAGGTTCCTAAAGAGCCCCTTAAAATTGGTGTAATTACGATATTAAGTGGTCCAGGTGCATTACTATTTGATCCAGGTTTAAAGGCTCTTCAGATGGAGGTTGAAAAGATTAATGCTAATGGAGGGATACTAGGTAGAAAGATCGAATTAAGTATTAAGGACTCTGGCGGTAAGCCTGAGAATAGTGTAGATTTCTTTAGAAGGCTTGTTGAAGAGGAAGGTGTAGAATTCGTTATCTCTGGTTCAACTAGTGCAGAGGCTATTGCATTAGCTCCTGTAGCGGAGCAGAAGAAGCAGGTTCTAATTATTGAGGAAGGTACTGTGGCTAAGCTATTTGAGGAGGTTGATACTAATCCGAAGTATGTATTTAGGATAAATAATTATGATATCCTAGATTCAACCAGTCTAGCGATAGCTATGAAGAAGATATGGCCCGATGTAAAGAAATTCGCTGTAATAGGGGCAGATTATGCATGGGGGCATGATACTTGGGATATATTGAAGGGAGCTATAGAGAAGCTTTACCCCGATATGGAGGTTGTGGCTGAGACCTGGCCTCCATTATTCTCCCAAGACTTCTCATCACATATCTCTACTGTAATTGCTGCTAAACCAGATGTAGTTGCCTTAGTATTATGGGGTGGAGACTTAGTAACTTGTATTAAACAAGGTGTACAATATGGTCTATTTAAGGATATTAAGGGTATAAGTCCTACTGGTGGAGAGTATGTATGGGCTGCTGGTACAGATACTCCTGACAACTTATTGATGAGTACAAGATATTACTTTACGTATCCGCCTTGGGATAAATGGTGGCCAAACAGAGAATTTAACCTAGAATTCCATAATAGGTATCCAGACTCACATGGTGGTTGGCCTGGCTTCAACTGTAACTCATCATATTATGCAATCCACTTCCTAAAGGCTGCTATTGAGAGGGCTTATGCAATATATGGTGGATGGCCTACTCAGGAGCAGGTTACAGAGGCCCTTGAAGGCCTAATGATACCTGGTCCAGGAGGATATAGATATATCAGACCAGAGGATCATCAGTCATTAGGATATGCAATCACGGGTTTGACTAAGCAAGACCCAAGATATGGATTCGCGATTCTAGATCCTATTGAAGCTGTGCCTCCAGAGGAGATGGCTCCGCCTCCAGGTGTAAAATGGAAGGACTGGATTAAGCATTGGGGAGAAGAGTATCTATAGGGGGTGTAGGGTATTTGCTGTCAACCCTACCACTTTTTATTTTAAATGGTTTATTCTATGCCGCAACGTTATTCCTAATCGCATCTGGATTAACTATAATATTTAGCGTAGCTGGGATACTGAATCTAGCTCATGGAGCTATATTCATGCTAGGAGCGTATTTAGCTACTTTAACTATGTTGACGGGGGATATCAGACTTATAATTATTACATTTATAATAGTTCCATTTATAATTGGTTTGATAGGTTTGGGGATTGAAAGAGGGTTGATTAAATGGGTATATGATAGGGAGTCTGAGTATCAGCTTCTCCTAACATATGGGTTATCACTTGTATTAGCTGATCTAGTTAGGATGATGTTTGGGCCACAACCTATTTCAGCATCTTTCCTCTTAAGAGAATCTGGTGTTATCGATATTTTAGGCGTTACTTATCCAGTCTATAACTTGATCGTGATAGTTGTCGCATTATTTGTAGGTCTTCTCCTATGGCTATTTCTAGACAGGACTAGATTAGGATGGATAGTAAGGGCGTGTTCGTTTGACCGTGAGATGAGCTCTGCATTAGGTGTTAACGTAGGTTTAATATATGCATTTACATTCTTTTTGGGATCTGCATTGGGTGGATTGGCAGGGGCTCTTATAGTTCCTTCCACAGTTGCTATGCTTGGCATGGATGTTAATGCACTGATCGAGTCGTTTATAGTTATAGTAATAGGTGGATTAGGAAGTATACGCGGTGCATTTATAGGATCAATTATAGTCGGGCTCGTGAGATCATTTGGAATATACTTCTTCCCTAGATATGAACTTGCATTCATATATATTATCATGGCTGTAGTATTACTTATTAGACCGAGAGGATTATTCGGCAGGGAGTATAGGAGGGTATAAAATGCATATCCTCCGTTCAATACCTAAGGAGTACTATATACCTATTTCTCTAGGTCTATTATTCCTATTTCTGATATCATTCCCATTAATTGCATCGAGATACTTAATATTCTTGCTAAGCCTGGCATTGATATATGCTATATGGGCATTAGGATATAATTTCCTATTTGGATATACTGGTCTATTATCATTTGGACATGCGGCATACTTAGGTGTAGGCGCATATACAGTCGGTTTACTGATTGCTAGGGTCGGAATAAAATCCTTTGAAATCCTATTTCTAGCGGCTGTACTAACTAGTCTGGGTATATCGGCGTTAATCGGGTATCTATGCGTTAAGTATACGGAGGTTTATTTCGCACTACTCACATTGGCATTCGGGGAGTTCTTCTATGCACTCGCATTTAAATTATATGATATTACTGGAGGGAGTGATGGAGTAAGCGTGCCATACCCATATTTATTTGGTTACCTCATGGATACGAAGTTACTATATTACGTAGTCGCCGTGCTTTTCGTTATATTACTCTACTTCGCCTGGAAAGTGGTTAACTCGCCATTTGGTAAGACGTTACAAGCTATTAGAGAAGACCCTGTTAAGGCGGAGTTTGTCGGTATACATGTAAAGCGTTACCAGTGGTATTCATTTATATTGTCTGGCGTATACTCGGGGATAGCTGGTGCATTATATGCTCCGTTATTTGCACACATATACCCCGACCTCTTTCACTGGACTACATCAGGTGAGGTCCTATTCGTTACTCTAATAGGAGGGCATAGAATGTTCTTAGGACCTGTTTTAGGAGCTATCATATATGCATTTTTAAGGAGTTACATCACTGCATATACGATATATTGGCCGTTTGTTCTAGGGCTTTCTGTAGCTGTGATCGCATTAATATTCCCAAATGGGATAATAGGTAGTGCATATAGTTTTATTAAGGAGAGGTATTTCAGTAAGACGGTGGTGTCTAAATGATTTTAAGGGTTGAGGATTTAGCTAAATATTTCGGTGAAGTGAGGGCGGTAGACCATATTACATTTGGTATAGACTCTGGGACTATCACGTCTATCGTAGGTCCTAATGGAGCCGGCAAAACTACTCTAATTAATTTAATAAGCGGTGCATTGAAACCTGATTCAGGTGATATCTATTACAATAATATTAATATTAAGGGTATGCCTCCATATAAAATTTCTAAATTGGGTATAGGGAGGAGTTTTCAAATTCCGCATATATATCTCAATTTAACGACTTTAGACAACGTCCTGGTATCCCTATATTCTATAAAGGGGTTAACCAGGAGTATGGTTAGAGACTCATACTCATTTAAGGATGAATTATCTAGAGCTGAGGCTATATTAAATATGTTTGGACTACTTGAGAAGAAAGATATGTATGTATACGAGCTTCCACATGGGGATAGGAAGCTACTTGATATTGCGATGGCATTTGCATTGAATCCAAAGCTAGTCTTACTTGACGAACCAACATCTGGAGTAAGTAGTAGGGAGAAGAGGAGAGTTATGAAGATTGTGGATGACGCGATTAGAGAGCAGGGGGTTACGGCATTAATTGTAGAGCATGACATGGATATAGTATTCTCATATTCAGATAAGATAATCGTGATGCATCAGGGTAAGATCATTGCAGAGGGTGTTCCTGATGAGATTAAGGGTGATAAGACGGTGGAATCAGTTTTACTAGGTGGTGAAACGTGACTATATTAACTGTAAATGATATTAGGGTTTTCATATCAGCTGTAGAGATATTGAGGAAAGTATCGCTTAACGTGGGGAGTGGTGAGATAGTCGCTTTAGTGGGTAGGAATGGAGCTGGTAAGACGACTACTTTAAGGAGTATCATGGGTCTACAGAAGGTGAGTGAAGGCTCTATAACATTTGATGGGAGGGATATTACGAATCAACCTCCCTTCAAGGTATCGAGGCTGGGTATAGGATATGCCCCGGAAGACAGAAGGATATTCGTTGATTTAACCGCCTATGAGAATATTAAGATAGCAATTAGAGATAAGTCTAGGGAGAAGGAGACCATGGGTTTGATACTAGATATATTTCCAGAGTTGAATAAGCTGTTAAATAGGAAGGGAGGCTATTTGAGTGGGGGTGAGCAGAAGATGGTGGCTATTGCAAGGGCATTAGCTACAGAGCCTAAACTAGTTCTACTCGATGAGCCTTTGGAGGGTTTAGCGCCAATCGTTGCAAAAAGATTCTATGAGAGTATTAGAAGGATTAAGGAGTATGGGATATCCGTATTGATCGCTGAGTCGAATATCTCCCACGTACCTAAGATAGCTGACCGTGCATATGTAATAGAGAGGGGAGAGATTATTTTTGAAGGTCATCCAGAGGATATATTATCAAATAAGGAGGTCTCAAGGATAGTAAGAGGATACTAAGTATTATCGTTTCTAATCTAATTAGAAGCATATTTCTTACTTCTTTATTTAAGTAAGATTAAATTAGGTGAATACCTATATTTTAGGTGATTGGATATGTCTGATCTGAGGAATGATCCTCTGATTGGGATATCTGGATATGGCGTGTATATGCCTGTATATAGGATTAAGATCGAGGATATAGCTAAGGCATGGGGTGACGATCCAGATACCATTAAAAATGGCTTATTAGTATATGAAATCACTGTTAAAGGGAGGGATGAGGATCAGATTACAGTGGCTGTGGAGGCGGCTAGAAATGCGTTAAAGAGGGCTCCTGAGGTAGACCCTAAAGGCATCGGAGCAGTATACATTGGTTCAGAGTCGAAGCCCTATGCAGTCAAGCCATCATCAACCGTAGTCGCAGCGGCATTAGGTCTAGAACTTGGTGTAAGGGGTGCAGACTATGAATTCGCATGTAAGGGAGGTAGCGAAGGGATTATATCAATTATTGCGCAGGTTAAGGCAGGTATGATTAAATATGGATTAGCGATAGGAGCCGATTGTTCACAGTCTTGGCCTGGAGATGTACTAGAGTATACTGCATCGAGTGGGGGAGCCGCATTTATCATAGGTGTCAAAAATAATGATTCGGTGGCTTATTTCGAGGGTACATACTCTGTGATGAGTGATACAGCAGACTTCTGGAGAAGAGATGGAGTAGAGTTTCCAAGGCATACTGGACGCTTTACAGGTAAGCCGGCGTATTTCGATCATATTATTAAAGCTGCTGAAGGCTTGATGAATGAGCTTAATCTAAAGCCTTCCGACTTTAACTATATCGTTCCTCATCAGCCTAATGGAAAATTCCCGATTAGAGTAGCTAAGATGCTTGGCTTTAAGATTGAGCAGGTTGAGCCCGGTCTAGTGACTCCCTGGACTGGGAACTTCTATTCTGGATCTGCTTTAACTGGATTATGTAAGGCATTAGACAATGCTGAGCCGGGTGAAAGGATCCTTGTAGTCACATTTGGATCAGGAGCCGGTGCAGATGCATTTAGCATAGTTGTCCAGGATGCTATTAAAAGGAAGAGGGATTTAGCACCCAAGGTTGAGGATCTGATTAATAAGAGGAAGGTCTACGTTGATTACGGCGTATACGCCCGTCTATGGAATAAGATTAAGGTTTAAGGTGGTATCATGAGGAATGTAGCTATTATAGGCGTTGGTATAACGAAATTCGGCGAATTATGGGATAAACAGCTTCGTGATCTATTTATAGATGCTTCACTCGAGGCTATAAAAGATGCTAAGGTCGATTTAAAGGATATCCAGGCTATATACATTGGAAATATGAGTGCGGGTGAGTGGGTTGAGCAGGAGCATATCGGGCCTTTAATGGCCGACTACCTCGGTGTACGAGGTATACCATCATATAGAGTTGAGAGTGCATGTGCATCTTCTGGAATTGCATTTAAATTAGCTTATGAAGCCGTTGCAACAGGCTTATATGATCTCGTGCTAGTAGGTGGAGTTGAGAAGATGACCGATGTATCCACTGAAGAATCTACGCACCACCTCGCTTCAGCGGCTGATAGAGAGTATGAGGCCTTCTTTGGAGTTACATTCCCAAGTCTCTATGCTCTCATGGCTAGGAGACATATGTATGAATATGGAACGACTAGAGAGCAGCTTGCTCTGGTTGCTGTGAAGAATCATAGAAATGGCTCACTTAATCCGAAGGCCCATTTCAGAAATGTTATAAATATTGATACGGTATTAAATTCCCCTATTGTCGCTGATCCACTTAGGTTATTCGACTGTTCACCTATAAGTGATGGGGCTTCGGCTATTGTAATAGCGTCGGAGGATATCGCTAGGAAATATAGTGATACGCCAATCTATATAATTGGATCTGGATTCGCAACAGATACTATCGCGTTACATGATCGAAGTGATATTACATTTTTATGGGCTACTGCAGAAGCGGCTAAGAAGGCATATAAGATGGCTGATATAGAGCCTAATGATATAGACGTGGCTGAGGTACATGACTGCTTTACAATAGCGGAGATAATGGCTTATGAAGCATTAGGGTTTGCAGAGAGGGGAGAGGGTGGTAAGCTTATTGAGGAGGGTGTAACCGAGTTGGATGGAAAGATACCAGTAAATCCAAGCGGCGGATTAAAGGCTAAGGGCCATCCGGTGGGTGCAACAGGAACTGCACAGATAGTTGAACTAACTCTGCAGTTGAGGGGCGAGGCAGGTAAGAGGCAGGTTCAAGGCGCTGAAATAGGTCTAGCCCATAATATGGGTGGGTCTGGAAGTTCCGCCGTGGTCCATATTTTAAGCCGTGTGAGGAGGTGATCACATGTCAAGCCCAAGGAGTCCTAGGATATGGCAGTTAAAAGATATTAGATATAGGTTATTAGGCGTGGAATGCAATAAATGTAATAAACGTTTCCTCGGTAAAAGACTCGTATGTCCATCATGCGGATCCAGGGATTTGAAGATTGTCGAGTTGAGTAGAACTGGAAAAATATATTCATATACTGTCGTACATACTCCACCACGTGGAAGAGAGAATTATGGGCCATATATAATAGCTATAATAGAGCTAGATGATGGTGCGAGAGCCACGGGTGAGGTTGTAGACGTAGATCCCAGTGAGGTCGAGATTGGAATGAAGGTTGAGATGGTTTTCCGGAGGATCGGTGAGGAGGATAGAGCTGGTATAATATACTATGGATATAAGTTTAGACCCATTTTATAACCCCCCTCTAAAACATTTATTTAAAGACTAGGGTAAAGATTATTCATGTATGGAGGTCGTCGCCTCAGCACCAGGTAAAATTACTTTATATGGTGAGCATGCAGTAGTATATGGTAAGCCTGCTATAGTGGCTTCGATAGATAAGAGGGTGTATGTTAGATGTAGGTTGAGGAGTGATAAATCTATAACTATAAGGGCGTTAAATCTACAGGTTCCTGGTATAATCCTCACATATAATAAAGATGGTGAAGTTATTCTAAAGACTGATTATGGTAGGGTATTATCTGCAGTGAGCTACATTAGGGAGGCAATAAATCTTACTAGTAGGTATTTAAATGAATTTAAGGGAGCCGACTTAACTATAGAATCTAATATGCCTGTAGGGGCTGGTCTAGGGACATCCGCCGCAGTATCAGTAGCTACTATAGCGGCATATTCAAAGGCCTTGGGACATGATCTAGATCTCCATAATATAGCTAAATTAGCTTGGAATACTGAGAAGAATATACAAGGGATAGCTAGCCCCATGGATACCTCCATATCTACGTTTGGAGGTATAGTATATCTGACATATGATGGAGTCAACTTTAGTATAGATCCACTCCATATCGATGTAGAGTTTAATATAGTAATTGGGTATGTTAAGAGGCAGTACAAGACTAAGGAGATGGTCGAGAAGGTTAAGTCTTATCTACAGAGACATCCAGATTTAGTTAAACCGATCATAGATTTAATCGGTGACCTCGTTAATGACGCTAAAAAAGCATTGATCAAGGGCGACCTCGAGTATGCAGGTGAGTTAATGAATATCAACCATGGCCTCCTCGATGCATTAGGAGTATCTTCCAAGGAGTTGAATGACTTGGTATATGCTGCAAGGGCATTTGGGGCATATGGATCTAAATTAAGTGGTGCTGGCGGTGGAGGGTCGATGATAGCCCTAACCGATAGTGAGAGGGTTCAGCAGATAATTACAGCTATAAGAATATTGAATGGGCTTCCAATCGGTACCGAAATCGGTGGAGATGGAGTAAGATACGAATCTATAGATAAAAATAAGTGACTATTTACAGCATACTACTCCATCATCAAATAATTTTTTAATATAATCATTGTCATAACCTAATTCCTTCAATATTATTCTTGCGTCGCCACCCAAGTCAGGCGGCGCCTTATCAATATCAAGTCTCTCTCCATTAATTATAGATGGATATAAGATCTGTTTAATCAGACCTAATTTAGAATGTTTTATATAGCTTAATATCCTAGCCTCCTCAATATATGGATCCTTAAACACCTCATCCACACCATATACTAATCCCGCTGGAACCCTATTCTCCTCTAGCCTCTTAAGCCACTCGACAGAGTTTTTTTCCATAAATCTCTCGCTTAGTATCTTAATAAGCTCCCTCCTATTCCTAACTCTATCTACATTCGTTTTAAACCTTGGATCCTTAGCAAGTTCATCAAGTTCCAATGTTCTTAAAAATCTTACCCACATCTCATCATTAAATGCGCCTGTAGCTATATACCTCCCGTCTCTACATTTAAAGGCTTGATAGGGTACTATGGATGGATGAGCGCTACCCATTTTAACGGGTTTTACCCCTGTCATTAGATATATCATGGGGATATACACCATTGAATATATTGCAGAATCATATAATGGAGTCTCGATCTTCATACCCTTTCCAGTAACATTACGATAATATAATGCAGATAATATTGACGATACCGCTATCAACCCTGCAATTATATCGAATAATGCAAACGATACCTTAACTGGCTCCCCACCCTCTTCACCTATAGTATCCATCAACCCACTCATCGCCTGGATAATTAGGTCTGCACCACCCTTCTCAGTATATCTAGTACCACTTCTAAAACCTCGTATACTACAGTATATTATATCAGGTTTAATCCGGGTTACAGTATCATAATCTATCCCAAGTTTCTTAGCTATACCCTCTCTAAAGTTCTCGATCAATATATCTGAATCCTTAATTATATCATATGCTATTTTCCTACCTTCTTCAGTCTTGAGGTTAATCACGATGCTCTTCTTACCGCGATTAGTGCTCATGAAATAGACGCTCTCTCCATCTATGATCGGAGCCCAATATCTAGAGTCGTCTCCAGAGGGAGGCTCTATCTTAATGATCTCGGCACCTAAATCGGCTAATACCATCGTAGCGAATGGCCCAGCCAATATCCTAGAGAAGTCAGCTACTTTAACACCTTTTAAAGGCTTCTGCAATTTAACCACCTTATACATATGAATTTTTTATCTGCAAACTTATAATATACTTTGTTAAAAATTATTATGTAATAACCTATAATTAAGGTAATCGCCTATGGAAAGAGTATTAGATATATTCTTTAAATCATATAGATGGAAAGGCCCTGGAGAGATTATTTTCGGTATAGATTCAATCAGTAAATTACCAGATATAATAAAGTATTATAATGGTAGTAAGGGTCTATTAATTACCGATGAAGGGCTTATAAAATCGGGTAATATAGAAAAGATATTAAATGTTATTCGGGAGTTGAACGGATTTGAGGTCGATGTATATAAAGATGTTGAGCCCGAGCCCAGTTTATCGACTGCAGAGAATGTAGCTGAATATAGTAGGAGAGGCTATGACGTTATAATAGGAGTTGGAGGTGGAAGCGTATTAGATATAGCTAAGTTAGCCAGTCTAATGGCCGCCAACCCTGGTAAAGTAAGAGACTATCTAGGGATGTATAAGATTAAGAAGAGAGGTACCCCAAAAATATTAGTACCGACTACAGCTGGAACAGGTTCAGAGGTATCTGAAGCTATCGTGTTAACAGATCCTGATAGCGATACGAAGTTAGTCATATATAGTGAGTATGCTCCAGGCGATACCATAATTTTAGATCCTAGACTAACGGTCTCCCTACCTCCTCATCTAACTGCCTCAACAGGTATGGATGCGTTATCACACGCTATCGAGTCTTACATGTCTATAGACTCTACACCATTTTCAGAGGCATTCTCGGAGAAGGCTATAGAATTAATCGGAAGATACGTTAGAAGAGCATACTATAATGGAAGTGATCTAGAGGCTAGGTATAATATGCTTATTGCATCTACATTAGCATCCATGAGCTGGGTTCAAAGTAGTCTATGCCAGGGGCATGCAATCGGATTGGCTATTGGAGTTAAATATCATATTCCCCATGGGATATCTGTTGCGTTGTCGCTTCCATATGTAATGTGGTTTAATCGTGCTGTAATTCCATATAGAATCGCGAGGGTCGGGTATTTACTAGGTGTTGAAGACGAGTTAGATGAGTGGGAAGCCTCTTCAAAAGCCGTTGAATATATATTTAATCTACTGAAGGACCTTAATCTACCGTCTAGACTATCGGATATTGATGGTGCATCCGAAGAGCATATAGATGAACTTGCTGAAGCAGCTAGCAAGGCTGAGAGGTTGTTGATACATAGTCCTAGGAGGACTACGAAGGATGATCTAGTTGAGATTATTACGTGGATGTTTAAAGGTTCGCTAGAGTGAGATATCGAGATGTCCGGTAAATTATATGGGTATCACCGGAAAGTAGCTGACATAAACCTTAGTTTAATGAATTACCGAGTTATTGAGTTACCAGAGTACCTTTATAAGGCTTTTATTGGTGGATCTGGATTAGGAGTAGCATTATTAATTAAATACGTATCTATACATACGGATCCATATGGATCCGATAACACAATAATTTATTTAGTAGGCCCCTTAACAGGCACATTAGCAGCATCGACCGCGAGGTTTGCAGTTGTATCTAAATCGCCTCTAACCAACTTACTTGCTGAGGGAACTGCTGGAGGTAGATTTGGTCCTTTATTGAAGAAAAGTGGGTTTGACGCTTTAATTATAAGGGGTAAGGCTGATAAGCCTATTTTTATCTTAGCATATGATGGATATATCGAGTTTAAAGATGCATCTAGTATATGGGGTTTAGACACGTTTGAAGCTACGGATATCATAAAAAGGGATCTAGGTTTAAATGACATTGAAGCGGCTGTAATTGGACCGGCTGGAGAGAATCTAGTTAGATATGCATCTATAGTATGTGAGAAGGGTAGGTTAGTTGGTAGGCTAGGTCAAGGTGCTGTAATGGGTAGTAAGAATTTAAAGGCTGTCGTAGTAGGTGGGGAGAGGAATCCAGAGGTGTTTGACGATGATAAATTGAGGAATAAATATATTGAGCTGGTTAAAAGGCTAAGTAAAACATATATTCCATTAAGGGTGTATGGTACTCAGGCATCCGTCGCATCTCTATTGGAATTCAGCGATACACCAGTAAAGAATTGGAGCTTGGGTATGTGGGAGGAGGGTCAAGAGAAGTTCAATTGGGATAATGTTAATAAGACGTATAGGATTAGGAGGAGAGCATGCCCCTCGTGCCCAATCGCATGCGAGGGTGTTATGGAGCATGATGAGGAGAGTAGGGTAAAGGCTCCAGAGTATGAGACTATGGCGGTCTTCGGCCCTATGCTACTGATAGACGATCTAAAAGCTATAGCTGATTTCAATATACTAGTAAATAAGCTTGGTTTAGATTCTATATCAACTGGCTCAGCGATAGCGTTTGCGATGGAGGCATATGAAAAGGGTTATATTGATGAATCTCTAGGAATTATTAGATGGGGTTCTATAGACGATGTTAGGAGATTTATACTTGACATAGCTTATCGGAGGGGTAAATTAGCTTATCTCTTAGGGGAAGGCGTATCTAGGGCAGCTAATTTACTCGGTGCAGAGGAGTTGGCTGTTACAGTAAAGGGCTTAGAGGTCCCTATGCATGATCCGAGGGCAGCTTTTAGCTCGGCTCTAATGTATGCTACACAGCCTAGAGGAGGTTCGCATACAGACTTTACATATCTAAATGAGCTACGTGGGTTAACTATTCCAGAGATAGGTGTCGATAGACAATTAGATAGATTTACCACCGTGGATAAGGCTGATTTAGTTATTAAAATGCAGAATTTATCTGCATTAGCCGATTCACTAGTATTCTGTAAATTCGGGCTGCTAGGTGGAATAACCGTATCCGACTTGATTGACTTCATAAGATATGTAACTGGATGGGATATTAATTCCAAGTGGATTCATGAAGTCGGGTCCAGGCTATTCAACTTAAAGAGACTATTCAATATTAGATTAGGAGTATCTAATAAGGATGATAAACTCCCTAAAAAACTTCTAACCCCATTGAAGGAGGGCTCAGCCAAAGATATGGTTCCCGATTTGAATAAGATGCTTAAAGAATACTATAAGCTGAGGAAGTGGGACGAGAGAGGGTATCCGACTAAGGAAGCTATTGATGACATATTATACGATTATCTTCCAGACGACTATAAGATTTTAATTAAATAGTTCTTCGAATATAGATAACATTCTTAATAAATAGCATCTAGATATCTCTTAATAATAATGTCCATTACCGCCATACTAGTAGAGTATCTCGCAGATTTAATCGAGTATCTAGGCTATATAGGCATATTCATTTTAATGACGCTTGAAAGCTCGGGAATACCTATTCCAAGTGAGATTGTAGTTACATTCGCGGGTTTTAAATCCTTCGAGGGTTCATTTAATTTAATCGACGTCACATTAGTCTCCACCCTTGCTAATCTAACCGGTTCACTAATCTTCTACTACATCGGATATAGATATGGCGGGCCTTTTGTAGATAGATACGGTAAATATCTACGGCTTAATAACGAGCATATAGACCTCGTCAAAAGATGGTTTGGAAAATATGGTGATATATCAATATTCATTGGGCGTATAACCCCAGGTGTAAGGACATATATCTCATTCCCAGCAGGCCTAGCGCGGATGAACCTCAGAAACTTTATCATACTCACTTTAATCGGATCTATAATATGGAATTACATGCTTGCATATGCAGGATACGTATTAAGAGATAACTGGCATAAAATAATTCCAATAATAGATTACATAGCGATCATCGCGATACCTCTGATAATCATAATTCTATATATTATGTGGAGGAATAAACTAATCTAAGTACAAGTTGTAATTCCAGTTAATTATCATACGCTGAACATGATTTCAGGAGCATATAACTTTAAAAATTATTTACGTTAAATAGAATATAGATGCCGGGGTGCCCGAGTGGCTAGGGGGCTGGCTGCAGCTGGTATTATGAGCCCAAGCGATGAATAGCCGATACCAGCTACACAGGGGTTCAAATCCCCTCCCCGGCTTAACAAATTCTTATCAAAAATTTAGGTATAACTTACTATAAGATGGGATGAGATGCCACTTATTGATTGGAATGGGATTTTAATCTAACTTGAAACGGATAAAGATATATTTTGTAAATGATAATTTTTCTTCATGTCTATTGGAAGGGGGTTTGATGGGAAGACGGTATTAGTTACTGGTTCTACGAGGGGTATTGGGAAGGCTATTGCTATTGAATTTGCTAAGAGAGGTGCTAATGTAGTACTAAACTATAGGAAGAAGAAGGATATTGCGGAGGATACGTTGAAGGAGGTTCGGAAGTTTAATAAAGACGCTATTTTAGTCCAGGCTGATGTTGGTAGGAAGGAGGATGTAAACCGTCTCTTTGATGAAGTTGAAGGGGTTTTTGGAGGGGTAGATATTCTAGTTAATAATGCGGGCTTAGGAATCTCATATCCGTTTCTAAAGTATCCAGATGACCTATGGGAGAGATTGATTAATATCAACTTAAACTCGGTATACTGGTGTAGTAAAAGGGCTGCGAAATATATGGTTAGAAGGAGATGGGGGAGGATAATTAATGTTACTTCAGTGGCTGGTATACTTGGAATGTCTACGTTGGCACCGTATTCAGCGGCTAAAGCTGGTATAATAGGGTTGACTAAGGTGATGGCTATAGAATTATCTCCCTATAATATAACTGTAAATGCTGTAGCGGCTGGATTAGTTGAGACTAAACTGGGTTTATCGATGTTTGAAGTTTTATCGAAGGCTGCACATAAGCCTGTATCAGAGTTGGTTGGTGAATGGGCTAGGGATCATACATTAATAGGTAGAATATTGAAGCCATACGAAATAGCTAGGGTAGTGACATTCCTCGCGGATGAAGATTCCTCAGGAATTACTGGGCAGGTATTTATCGTTGACGGCGGCCAGTTGATTGTAGAGGGAAGGATAATTTAAATCTAGATTTATATCATCTACATTGGTAATAAACTCGGTGTATTATAATTTAGTACTGTGGAAATGTATTTATTTTATTTTTTCTAATTTTAAGGCGATATATTTACTTGGAATGAGTGAGGATATGCTTCATAGAGAGATTTTATTCTCGACCCGAGTTAAACATATGAAGTCGAGTGAGATTAGGGAGTTACTTAAGCTCATTTCAGCTGATATAATTAGTTTTGCGGGTGGTGCGCCTGATCCAAGGACATTTCCCGATGAGGAGCAGTTGAGGGAGGCTTTCGACTATGTAATCGAGAATAAGTCTGTCGCTTTTCAATATGGTGTTACAGAAGGGACGCCATCCTTAAGAAAGGAGCTTAGCAAATTTATGTCTAGAAACCTTGGTTTTAAACCCGATCTAGACGAGATTATAATTACAATAGGTAGTCAAGAGGCTCTCGAATTAATTGGTAGGGTGTCTATAGATAGGGGTAGTAAGGTTGTAGTAGAATTACCTACATATATTGCGGCGGTCCAGGTATTTAGCTTCTGGAGAGCTAAATTTATTGGGATTCCGTTGGACGACTTTGGAATGAGAACAGACGTATTGGAGAAGAAGTTGAGGAGGATTTACTCTAAAGGAGGATATATCAAATTCGTCTATACCATACCAACTGGACATAATCCAGCCGGTACTGTAATGAGCCTAGATAGGCGTAAGCATCTCCTTGAACTAGCTGAGGAATATAATTTCTATGTAATTGAAGATGATCCATATGGATTTATAACATTTACAGAGACTATTCCACCTAGGCTGAAGAGTATCGATAAGAATGATAGAGTGATATACCTATCTACATTAAGTAAGATTTTTGGACCTGGATTGAGAATGGGGTGGGCTGTAGGGCCTAAGGAAGTTATTAGGATGATGGGTCTCGCGAAGCAGGCTATAGACTTATGTCCACCTAACTTTAATCAGGCTGTGGCAGAGTACTTCCTTAAAACGGGTATGATCGAAGATAATATACCTAAAATTAGGAGGATTTACCGTGAGAAGAGGGATGCGATGTTGGAGGCATTGGATGAGTATATGTTTAAGGAGGCTAAATGGACTAGACCTGAGGCAGGCTTCTTCGTATTCATGTATCTACCGAAGACAATCAATACGAAGGCTTTACTCTATGAAGCTGTAAATACGATTAAAGTGGCTTATGTACCTGGGAGCGGGTTCTATATAAATGGTGGTGGGCAGAATACCTTGAGACTAAGTTATAGCCTACCTACACCAGATGTAATTAGAGAGGGTATTAAAAGATTATCTGAATTCCTCTATAATAAGATTAGGAGAAGGTCGATTAGAGAATATACATAATTTCATATCTTTTTTTAGATTACTTTTAAAGTTTAGATTAGAATTAATTTACTTATTTAAATATAATTTGTTTTATATGGGTGAATTACCACCATTGACTAAAAAGGAAGTTGAGAAGTGGCGTGAAAGGACTGGGAAGTCTAAGGAGATCTTTAAACTAACTAAGAAGTATATTCCATTCGGTGTAAATAGTAATTATAGGGCTTGGGAGCCTTATCCACCATATTTTACTAAGGCAAAGGGTAGTAGAATATGGGATGCAGATGGGAATGAATATATTGATTATAACCTTGCATTTGGAGTCGCTGTAGCAGGGCATAGTCATCCAAGGCTACTTGAGGTTATTGAGGAGAGGGTGAGGAATGGTACTATACTAGGATTCGAATATGAGAAGGTATATCAGCTTGCCGAGATTATAAGTAAGAGATTTAATGTAGATATGGTCCGATTCCAGAGCACTGGTTTAGAGGCGACTCTACATGCATTAAGAATAGCTAGAGGATGTACGGGTAGAAGTAAAATTATTAAATTCTTAGGTAATTACCATGGGTCCCACGATTTCGGTTTGGTAGCGACTAAGCCGAATATATATGCCGCTGGGTGGGTTAAGAGGCCGGCTAAGGTACCGAGTGGTCTCGGGGTCTCGGAAGGTGCTTTATCTGAAGTCTTGGTAGCACAGTATGGTGATCTGGAGTCTGTAGAAATGATTGTTAGGGAGAATCCGGATGATGTTGCAGCTATTATACTGGAGCCTGTAGCAATGAACATGGGTATGGTCATACCATCTAAGGAATTTATGAAGGGTTTAAGGCGGATATGTGATGAATATGGAATTATCCTGGTATTCGACGAGGTTAAGACTAGTGGTAAGTTGTATCACGGGGCTGAAGAGTATTTCAATGTGAAGCCTGATATTAAGACATTTGCAAAGGCTATTGGAGGAGGGTATCCGATCTCGGCGGTAGGAGGTAAGAAGGAGCTTATGGAGTATGTAGGTCCCGGCCTAATACCGCATGCGGGGACATTTAACACCAATCCACTTGCAGTGGATGCCGCTATAGTCACTCTCGATGAAATATTAACTAAAGATGCATTAGATAGGAGTATAAGATATAATGAGGAGCTTGTGAAGGCGTATAAGGATATAATGTCTGACGAGGGTGTGCCACATCGCATAGTATATTTTGGAAATAGTGGAACGATTTTCTTCTCAGATCATGACATAAATACATGGCATGACTTCCTAAAGTACCAGCGGGTCGGGATGTGGTGGGCATACTTCATCGGGATGATGAATAGAGGCGTTGTAGCTACAGCACCTGGATATGATGAACAGTGGACTGTAAGTGTACAGCATACTGAGGAAGATATTGAGATTACAATTGAAGCATTAAAGGATGTAGCTAAGATACTTAAGGAGCCTATACCCGACTTTAGAATTATCGAGGCATTCTAAATCACAATATTTTTTTAGTTAGATCAATTAAATCCCTAAAATTCTTTATAATGTACGTCGCCTCCACAGCATAGCCTCTCCCAATATAATCGTATCTATCTATAAATATCGTATCTATACCCGCCTTACTCGCGGGTATAATATCATATTCAGGATATGCCGAAATATGGATCCACTTATCTTTAGGGAGCCTCCTTCCAGCCTCTATAAAGACTCTATGATCAGGTTTATATATTCTAATATCTTCGGCTACAATAATATAATCAAACTCCACCCCGATATTCTCGATACTTTTATATATGAAGTCTCTATCTGTATTGGAGATGATCCCGAGCTCCACACCCATTTCCCTAACTTCTTTTAATACTAAGGGTACTTCTGGAAATGGTTTCCATATGTATATCGACTCAACCATCTGCCTTAATATATCGTCATTATAATCTAAATTAAGTTTGTCTAAGGCGTATTTAAAGCCGATCTTCAAAATCTCTCTATAAGGCTTATATACCCCCTTAGATACCTCACGCCAATCGGCTTCACCCCAGTATCTAATAAATTCATTTACCTTGTTTGAATACTCTGGATACAACTTACTGAATATCTCTCTAACCCCATTTAACCAATCGATTAATGTTCCATAGCAGTCGAATGTATAGATCATACTATGTTTTTTATTTAATTCTATTGAAATAAAACTGTATATATGCTATACTACATTACATTGACCCAGGTATGTGGATTAAAGTGTAGATACTGTATGAATGAGCCTAACCCAAGGATTATGCCTATTCATTTCCAGGTTGATCTAAATATTCTTAAAAAGTTTCTTATGATGGATCCACATCGTATAATATGTTTCTATGGTGGCGACCCTCTATATAAAATTCCTCTTATGGAGGCTATAATGGACTCTATACCTGCTGAACATTATATTATACAGACTAATGGGATCATGTTACATAGGGTTAAACCCTCATATATTAGGAGAATAGATACACTCCTCGTAAGTATAGATGGTAGGCCAGAGGTCACAGACTATTATAGGGGTGATGGTGTATACGATAAAGTATTGAGGAATGTAGGCATCGCAATTGAAAATGGTTTTCAGGGTGATCTGGTTGCGAGGATGGCTGTATCAGGAGCCTCTGATATCTATAGAGAAGTTACACATCTACTGAATCTTGAGCAACCTAAATTTAATCATATACACTGGCAGCTCGACGCCCTATGGGATTACCCGCCAGCACAGAGGTATAAGGATTTCAAGTCATGGGTCTATAATATTTACAATCCTGGAATCTATAGGTTGATAAGGCTTTGGGTTAAAGAGATGGAGGATGGAAGGGTTTTAGGAATCGCCCCATTTAAAGGGATTATGTGGAGTATGCTAACAGGGGAAAATAGATATACACTAAGATGCAGCTCAGGGCTATTTTCATTTGCAATAGGTACTGATGGGAGGATTATGGCATGTCCAATCGCACCTGAATATAAATTTAATATAATTGGTGACATATTTAGGTCAACTCCATCGGAGCTTGTAGGTAAAGTTAAGATCGATGAGCCATGTACATCATGTAAATACTATGAATATTGCGGTGGCAGATGTCTATTTGCCAATAAGACTATGTTATGGGGGAGAGAGGGTTTTGAATTGGTATGCGATACAGTTAAATTCCTGATAGACTCTCTTAAAGAGGTTAAGGGAAGAATCATGGAATTAATTAAGGAAGGAATAATTAAATTACCTGACATTAAATATCCTCCGTATCTAAATAGCGTTGAAATTATACCATAGAGTCTATCATTAAAGTAAATAGCCATGCAGGTATCCCCCATATCTCTCTCCCGTCATTAAAATCTGTGAACTCGAGGGAGTCCTTAACTATTATTAAGCCGATTTTACCATCTAGTTTCCTCAAAACTGTATAGGCTTTCTTAATCTCTCTTCTAGTAAGTCTCTTTACATATCTAATTATAAGTGGTATCGTCTCACCATCTTTATCCCATATTAAGCCTACCTCCTTACCACCCCTCTTCCAATAATACTTAGCATCTAGAAACGTCGCCAGTAATCCCTCGACTAGTCTACCTATGTATTCATCGTCTTCAAACTTCTCTGGATATAATGGATATGCATATCCTGGTGTATATAGATGGATCTTAGGTAGCTTCCTAGAACCCTTGTCGACTCCAATCCGGTTCTTCAACACTCTAACTACATATGCAGTCTGAAGAGCTTCTAAATAGTTTGATACTGTTCTAATATCTTTACTCATTAGTTGAGCGATGTTGTTATAGTTAATTGGTTTACCAGCATCAAATGCGATTATCCTCAAGAGTTTCTCAGCTATAACAGACTCTCTCTTACCCTTTAAATTAGGTATGATCTTATATGTAATCCTATCAATCACGTTATTCTTAATCCACCCCATTATATACCTCTCATCCCTAATATCTAAGAGCCCTGGATATCCTCCAGTCCTTAAATATGCTTTAAAATAGACTGAATAATCTAGATACTCTATATACTTTCTCCTGATCTCAAGCTTCTCAAACGAAATCTCGTCAACCTTATAGCCGTGGAACTCTAGATACTCCTTGAATGTCAACGGCTTGATCTGTATTATAGTGGCATTCAGTTCTGAGGCTTCATATGGGTATATGGATGATGAGATAATAAACCTAATATTCTCCTCGTCAATATACCTCTTAACTGTATTCACCCAGTCTGGATCAAATGATACTTCATCTATAAAGATGTAGATATTCTCCGTATCTCCATCGATCTTCCTCATTCTAATCTCAGTTTCATAATACCTTAATGCTTCCTCAACATCACATACATCATCCTCCATACTAACGTATAGGATATTTTTTGGATTGACGCCTTTCTCAACCAACTTATCTATAAGCCAGTGGATCAAAGTGGTCTTACCCATTCCAACAGGGCCAGTTAATATAACGAAACGCGATTTAAGAACCGAGTCTAGAACTCTATAGAATATTCTTCTAATGTAGATTCTCCTACCTTCTAAATGTCTTCTACCGTCCCAGTGCTGGTTGAAATACCTTATTCTCAATACATGCGACATTCTCTCCCCCATATATAAAAGGAGTTTAATGTACTTATAAGTAATTAAATTTTTCTTTTTATTGCTTTTAAATGTAATTATTTTTATCATGATTTATGCATATAATACTATAAAACTTGTTTAATCCGGATTCTTAGACATTTTCAAGATGCTAATTACATTTCTGATTTGTCTAGACTATTTATTTACTCGAAGTCATAGTAGTATCTAATAGAGTTACTACATACAATTTATTTACTTGAAAAAGTAAAATCTCCTAATAAGGATGCTACAAATAAGGTATATTAACATACATTATTATGGTGTATTTAGGGAATGACATTCAGATACATCGATAGAATATTTGAGTATGTAAATTCGGTGGATACTGCGAAAATAAACGAGTTCTATGAATTATTAAAGGAGTCTGATTTAGTTATTCCCTATGGGTCTGGAAGAAGCTATTCCTCAATTAAAATTGCGATGAGTCAGTTAGCGAAGCTTCGGAATGCTCCCCAAGTATTAACACCTGAGGATACTGGTTTTCCAGGGAATACGATGTATGAGGCTTTAGATAATATATCTAGTAGATACAATTCAGTATTATTAATTATAAATTCTGGTAGCGGTGAGTCGTATGAGCCGATTAACGTGGCTGAAGACTACATTAAATACAGGGAGAAGTATAATGATAAGTACAAGATCGCTGTAGTTACGTCAAATCCCGATTCTACATTGGGTAAACTAGGTAGTAAATATGGTTTATGTATAAAACTTGAGGCCGAGCGCCCACCATCCCTTGACTATACTACTACTGGGATAATGGGTGATATATTTGAACTAGGTAGTTTAATGATGTTCACAGCATTAGTCGAGATGTTTTATAATGATAGCCGAGACTATAATCGGTATACTGAGACGTTCCAGAAAAATATTAGACAGTATTTTGACAGATACATCAATTCAAGTGAGTATGAGTCGGTTCTAGATATCCTGGAGAAGAGGAGTAACGTATTTATAGGTGGGAGGGGGAGTTCCGATGAAGTGGCGACTATGCTGGTAATTAGATTGAATCACGTTAAATATGCTATAGGGGATCATGTATATAAAGCCAGGGGAAGCAATACTCCAAGACCGAGGAGAGGTGATTTAGGTATATTAATATCATGTAGTGGAGAGACCCCGGCTGTACTTAAGTGGGCCCAGGACCTAAGGGACTTGGGTTCGCATGTATTTTCAATTGTGGGTAATCCCGTATCAAGCCTTGCAAAGATATCCAACTATACAATTGTATTAGATAGTTGTAGGGAGTATAAACCCGGTACTCCGAGAGACTTTTATATGTACACTTCTTTCCTACTAAGTCCATTGCCTATTAAATTAATCATGAGGCTTATGAATAGGGGTCTAGTACTGCCTGAGGCGTTATTAAGATATTATCATTCAACGATGGAGTAACTTTTTATGGGTATATGTCCTTTTAGAATCAATAATATGTACTACGGTATAGCCCTTCTCCGTTAAAGTGTCTGAAATAAATCGGCGATGGCATCTAAACCATAGTTTTTCACTACATAAAATCGCTGTAAAGCCTTCTGTATCCTCTATTACTTCGATCAGCTTCCTTATCCCAGTACTATAGCTACTACTAGCCATATATTTCTGATATCCCCCCTCCCTATATCCACCTAGATCCTCTCCAAGCCAGTAATACTTTACGCCGATTTTCGACAACGTATCCCTTAAATTCTCCATGTTAAACCAAGGATATTTTCTACTCGTTGGGAATCGCCTAACATCTACTACAGACCGTATATTAAACTTTCTTAAGATCTTAATAAAATCGTCTATACCCCTATTCGAATGGCCCAACGTATATACAATCATAAATCTAACTAAATCTATCCCTAAATCTAATATATTAAGAATCTGATTAAGTTAATAATAACATTAATTTCCCCACATCTACATACTATATAACAATGATAGAGTATATCATAGGGCTGCTAGCCACGATCCCATCTGCATATGATGATTATATAGATTATTATGTAGATGATTATAATTGGATGCCATACATCCCCTTCATTCTCTATAACATCTTTAAATATAAAGATGTCTTTATTAGTGCAACTATGTTTATTGACTACTTCATATACATAGTACTATTAATTTCATACATCATAATGAGATACAAAAATATATTACTTGGAGAAGCCGATATGATACTTTATTTCGTACTAATCTTCTATGAGCCTATAATTAACTTAAATCTAATAATACCCGACTACATTATCATTATCCTAACACTTAATATAATAGGTCTCTTTTATGGATTATATAAGAAAATAAGGTATAATGATGATAAAATTCCTCTTGTTTTCATGACTCCTTTTGCTATTATAACATTATATTTATTAAATTATATACTAACTTTTATTTAATATAGCGCAATTTTTTTATAAAATTTTTAATAAATTTAAAATCTCTTTATAATGAAATATAATAAATTTTGGTTTAATATATAGAAAACTTAAATATTAGTAAATAATTTATTTAAAGCAGATATATAATAATATAACGGAGTTGTTGACGTATGTCTATGAAGGAGGATATTCTAAAATTCTTCGACCCAGATGTCGTGAAGATTCTATCATACCTAGCCGATAAAAAAAGGATCAGATCATACAGAGAGATCCTTAAAGAGCTTGGAGTCTCATACTATAAACTATATAAGGTTATGGGGATACTAGCGAAGTTAAACCTAATTGAGGAATATATAAGAACCGAGGAACTTCCAGCGAGGGTCGAGGTGAAGATAACGGATAAGGGCATAGACATATATAATCACTTAAGGAAGGTAATCGAGCTTTTGACCGAGAGCTAATAAATAAATCCAAAATTCTTTTTAATCCTCATATTAAATAAATCCTAGTCTTATTCTTCTACCGTAATACTAGGATACTTACCATGATGATATTATGCTCAGTCCCGTCCTCGGGGTTTAATCATCATATTCATTGAGGACCTCACTCATCATCGCATATATAAATTTATGTGTCAAATATGTTAAATTTTTAAAGGGGATGATTTAACCGTCACTGTCTGAATAGTGATGATTTCCGGCGTTTATGACCCACCTAAATATTTTTAATTCTATATCCTGCTAAAATGGATTTTAGATGAGGATTTTAAAGAAGTTTGATCCATGGCGTTCGCCACTATGTCCCTGTCCACAGAAATATACTCTTAACCCATATACTGGGTGCGGCTTCAAATGCATATACTGCTACATAACAAGCTATATTAAAGATCCATTTAACCCTAGGCCTAAAAAAGACTTACTGAAGAATCTTAAGCGTGATCTAGATAGTTATAAGGGTAGATTAAGGATTGCAATCGCATATAGTACTGATCCCTATACCTATCCGGAAGCTGAGTATAAATTGACGAGGAGGATACTCGAATTACTAGCTAAATATGATGTTGAGGTTCTGATAGCGACTAAATCTACCTTAATATCTAGGGATATCGACCTTCTAAAACGCTTGAATGCGGTTGTATCTATTACGATAACGACGTTGGATGATGAAACCGCTAGATTAATTGAGCCGAATGTACCAAGGCCGTCGGCTAGGTTGCGGGTGGTTGAGAAGTTGATTAAAAATGGTATTAAGGTTTCACTTAGAATAGATCCAGTTATACCCTATATTACGGATGACCTGAATATGATTAAGAAATTGATTAAACTCGCTTATGACATGGGGGTTTCACACATAGTGTCATCGATATATAAGGCTAAGCCAGATAGCTTCAGAAGGGTTCTGGATGTATTTCCCGATAAAAAGGGTGATTTAATGAGGCTATATACGGAATATGGTATCCAAGTGTATGGCTATAGATATCCCCCATACTCCTATAGATACAAGATTTTGAAGTATATAAGGGATAATACACTGAAATATAACCTTACATTCAATACATGTAGAGAGGGAATGAGATATCTAGATACACCTAATTCGTATTGCGATGCATCTCATCTGCTATAAGTAATATCTTTCATATGGTGACTCGTATTAAACCTTTATATCTATACAATAGCTGATAATTTAAAGTAGTTAGGTGGATTTAATGTCGAGGATCGAGATAAAGGAAGAGTTTAAACAATTATTTTATGAGGATGGAAGGATCAATTACAAGCTACTAGCTGAATTGGGTAGGGAGGATCCAAGTATATTTGAGTCTGTAGGCCGTAGTATAATAAGCAGATTCCTCCCTCGTAGGGGAGTTGATTTCAATATTAAATTAAAGGGTAGAGTGGAGCTGAGGGAGGGCGAGAAGAAGATTACATATACCTTAAGCGTGTGCCCAGAATGTAGATCTCTTATAAAGGCTATTGTATTTGAGAGGGATGGAAAGGTTTTAATTAGGAAGTATTGCCCTGATCATGGTGAGTTTGAGGATATATACTGGTCCGACGCGGAGTTTTACTATATGAAGAGGAGGGAGGCTGCAGATGGTAGAGGGATTTTAAATCCGTATGTGGGTGTCGTTAATGCATGCCCGTTTAACTGTGGACTATGTGTAAGGCATAAATCTCATACGGCGTTACTAAACCTAGTGGCTACAAATAGATGTGATTTGTCATGCTGGTACTGCTTCTTTTTCTCAGAGAGAGCCGGATACGTATATGAACCTAGTCTCGAGCATATTCGTTATATGCTTGAAGCCGCTAGAAAGGCTAGACCAATTCCAGCTATAGCTGTTCAAATTACAGGCGGTGAGCCACTCCTACGAGATGATATTATAGAGATTATTAAGATAGCTAAGGAGCTGGGCTATCAGCATGTCCAGCTAAATACTACTGGAATAAGATTTGTAGAGGAGCCTGAGCTGGCTATAAAGATCAGGGAAGCTGGTGTAAATACGATTTACATGAGTTTCGATGGAGTAACGCCTATAACTAATCCGAAGAGTCACTGGGAAATTCCATATATTCTAGATGCATTGAGGAAGGCTCACTTGGGTGCCGTGCTTGTTCCAACGGTAATTAAGACTGTTAATGACTATGAGGTTACTAAGATGATATTATTTGGACTTAAGCATAATGATATAATTAGAGGAGTCAATTTCCAACCAGTTAGTCTAGTTGGTAGAATACCAAAGAATGAGAGGAATAGACTTAGGGTCACGATTCCAGATATAGTGAATAGAGTGGAGGAAGAGACTAGTGGCATGATTAGAAAGGAGGATTGGTATACAGTTCCATTTACAATTCCAATAAGTGAATTTATTGAGGCTGTAACTGGCAAGCCTCAATTCACTATGTCTAACCACTTTGCATGTGGCGTAGCCACATATCTATTCCAGGATCAGAAGACCGGCTTAATAACTCCATTACCTAAGTTCCTAGATGTCGGTGGATTTGTAGACTATCTTAAGGAGTTGACTGAATATATACGTAAGGGTGGTAGTAAGAAGCTAGCTCTGCTTAAGTTACTCGCTAAAATTGGTAAGTTTATTATATGGGAACATACTCCTGAACAGTTGAAGAAGAGGAAGCGTATTTACTGGATGCTATTCAATATATTTGCAAGACACAATTACCATGCCTTAGGAGAGTTCCATTTAAATACACTATTCGTTGGTATGATGCATTTCCAGGATGAGTATAACTATGATGTCGCTAGAATACAGAGGTGTGACATTCACTATGTATCCCCAGATGGCAGGCTGATTCCATTCTGTACATTTAACGTATTTCCAGAGATATATCGTGATAGGCTTCAGAAGATATATTCATATAGTATTAAAGAATATCTAGAGATGAATAGATTAAAGAGTATGTCTCAGATTAAATATAGGAGGAATATAAGGAAGTTGGAGTCTACGGAATTGTATAGGAAGACTTACGAGGGCTTCTGGGATCCAAGTAGATTATCTTATGAAGAGAAGAAAAAGATATCTATAAGGTTTGGTATCCCAGTGATAGAGCAATGAAACATTATTCAATTAATTTAAAGTATGTAAATAATTATCATAATTATCAATTTGATATGGCTGGGTACATTTATATCCCCTCAGATGGGGAGGGGTATAAGTTAGCTGAATATATAGAGTGTGAGCCTGACGACGACTTTATTTTATATCTGGAGAAATATTTTACAGAGTATCTTAGAAGGATCACGTATAATGACATTGTATTTGCTGATGAGTATGAACTAAAGTTAGGATGCGTCGACCTAGATAGTGGATATATAGTACATGTGATCGATTGGTTCAAGCCTCGTATAGAGAAATATATTCATATAATGAGTGTTGTAGATAACAATATCACTACTGAATATCTCTCCTTTGAAGACGGGATTAACCGATTAAAGGAGTTAGATATTGTACTTCCTGGTAATAATAGGGCATAAGGTGCATTTCTCAACGTCTATCGAAGGCTCAATGATTTTATGTAAGTCACATAAGTATCTATTCTTCATTAGATAGAATATTAGGTCGCTTATACGTAGTATCAGTTCGTTCACATCGATATTATCTTCATGGATTTCGCGAGCCAGTTCATGCACCTTCTCTATAAAATCTTCATATTTCATCAGTTCATCTATAAATCTTCCCCTAGACTCCGTAAGATAATATGACACTGCAGCCTGAGTAATATATAGTTTACTTGCGATCTCAAGCTGTTTATAGCCATATCTATTATATAATTCCCTTACCAGAATACTTCTTATAGCTGGCAATGCAGTCTTCACAACCACTTCATATGGTGTCAGCATATATAACATCGTTAACAATACAAATATATAAATATTAAAGAGTGTGTATACGGACAATTAGTCAATATTATTTCCTTATAAATATTATACTCTCCCTCGCATATCCTATCTTAATCGTCCTACTCCTTGTAACTACTCTCTTATTTACTATCCAAATCTCTGGTCTTCTAAATCCAATTGAATAAGCTATTTCAGCTAGTATTTCATCTGCCTCAATAATCCGATCCGGGAATACTCCTTGACCCACTACTAGAGCCACTCTACCACCATCTTTTAACACCCTATATATTTCACTTAATACAATACTCATATCACTGAAGTATGCCTTAGCAGCTAATGGAGTATCATTGGGTAATATATCTAGGATTTCCCTTATCTTCTTCATAGACGGTACTATACCTATATAGCTCCTTATCGGGTTCACTCTTATATCTCCATAAGTCAGTAGGTATTCTATCTCATACATCCTCGTATACTCAATCTTATTTAGGTATGGTGGTGACGTAATTACGTAGTCTATAGAGCAATCTTCTATCATACTCATATTACGAGCATCAGCCTGATACAGTAATATACTTACCTTCTTCAGATCTAGTTTATCCAGGTCTTCAATCATATTTCTTATACTTCTCTGGAATATCTTCCTGAAAGGAGGAATATTCCTCCTTTCAATAGGTTTAAGCCATGACTTCTCTTTCCACAGTAAAGTGACTTTTGATGATGCGTTTAATAATGCTACTAGAAAGAAGTTTCGAGCTGGAATATCCTCTAACTCCATTATCTTGTCTCGGAAGAATATTATATCCCTCAGATTATGTATATTAAATGCCTTCTTAAGTAGGGGATGAACACCGTCTAAATCTACAGGCTTATACCGCTGGCTTAAAAGCCATTCAGAAATCTCTTCAATCTTGGTAGGATCATAGTCCCTTATTTTAACGTCTGAAATCATATAGAATAGGGGGCTAACATCTATTCCTATACAATTTACGCCATATTCTCTAGCTGTCAATGGCGTTGTTCCAACCCCCATGAAAGGGTCTAATACCCAGTCATTATACTCTGCCTTAAATTTCTTAAGCATCATATATACGAAGTCCCTGGAAAAACCCTCTTTAAAATAAAACCATCTATGTCTAGGTAGATCCTTATTAGGTTTAAAGGTGACTAAGTCCCCTAAGTCAATTCTCTCTACCAACTTAAATCTCATAATTAAAATACCTCATCTAACGTAGCTAGTATAGCCCCTCTCCTCAACATATCCTCAATAGCCTTCTCACTATCTCCCAGGTTTAAATCGACACCTTTAATCGCGTCTATAAGTAGAATTACTTCATAGCCCAGGTTTAATCCATCTATTACAGTAGATTTTACACAGTATTCTGTAGCTACACCAGCTACAAATATTCTGGATATCCCTCTTCTTCTTAAATCGATATCCAAGAATGTTTCTTGAAACCCAGAATATGCGTCTCTATCAGGGTTATAGGCTTTATTAACGATAATTACATCATCCGAGAGCTCCAGATCCTTATGGAATTCCGCGCCTTTAGTGCCCTGAATACAATGAGGCGGCCATGGTCCTCCTCTCGTATTAAAGCTTATATGATTCTCTGGATGCCAGTCCCTAGTCGCGTATATAGGCCTCCCTTTCTCCCTAAATTTCTTGATGTATCTATTTATAGTAGGTATAATTAAATCAGCATCTTTCACTGGTAATGCACCGCCTGGCATGAAATCATTCTGCATATCAACTATAATTAACGCGCTATCCTCCGTTATATAAATCTTCATAAACATCACCATATAGGATAATATCCATTAAGTTAATATGTTAAACTAAATATGAATTATAAAATTAGTTAATAGATCATTTATTATTATGATGGCCGAATGCAAAGTTTATCGGAATATGGATGTTAAACGTGTGGTGGCATTTATACCTGAGGGACATAAGCATGTACGTATACTGGTCGAGTTCAGCGATTCTATCATAGTGCTTCAAGAAGCTACGGTAAACTCTATTTTAAGAGCATATATAAATGTATCATTTCATCCACTTAGAAAGGCTTGCGAGTTGATATTAACTAAATTAACTGAACGTAAGAAGGATTATGCCGAATATCAACATATTGAAAGCGATAGAGATGAGGATGAGATTATTAAGGATGTTATGGCGATATGTGGAGCGGATAGCGGGTAGCTTGGATATATCTACCTATTTCAGAATCTAGTTTCCTTAGGAATTCATTTAATCTATTGAAGGGTACTCTACATCCTGACGCGAATGGATGTCCTCCACCCGAGCCATTTAACTCTGGAGCAATCTTCCTTAAAATTATATTTAAATCTACGTCCCCCCGTCTAGCTCTTAAACTCATAATAGCTATATCTCCCCTCCTCTCAATAGCTATTCCGACGCTCCTACCAGAGAGTCCAATTAGATATGTCGCGGCTCTACCTAGACTTCCCTCTGGATCGATGACATATGCAAGATTATTTAATATGTGTATCTTGTTCTTCAGTCTTTTCCTCATCTCCTCCTCTCTCCTACTCATTTCAATAGCTCTCTCTATCAACTCAGTTATATCACTAGGTAGATATCCGCTAACCAGTTTCTCAATTATACTTCGTTTGAAATCATACATTCTTCTAGACGCCTCAAGACCCTGCGACAATATTCCAGATTCGAAGTATATCATTCTTTTATCCCAGTAGCTATATAACCTCCTCATATAAGGTGTTTCGTCTGAATAGTCTCCTATTGCTCCATATAGTGCTATTCTACCTGCCTCAATAGGAAGCTTATCTCTATAATACTCATGTACCAGCTCTGATGTGCTTCTACCAGCCTCATGTATAAAAGCTATATTTTTTAACTTAGTCTTCATAAACCTAAGTGGTGTAGGATGATGGTCAAAATACATGACTTTATTCCTCTCTCCATACTTCTGAAGCAGCTTGATCGTGTCAGGCCAGGACACTTCATCCAATGCAATATCTAATATATACAGTGTGTCTCCAACGCTGGAGAACTCTTTCAAATCTTTCAATAACCCATGTGGATGTGTGAATATAATTTCATAATCTTTCTTAATATACATCGATATCAATGCTGCGGATGCAACGCCGTCAACGTCTCCATGCGTAAATATCTTTATAGACATTATAAATATAATGGATTAAAGACGTAAATTAAAGTTTACCATGTTTAATATTTAGATATGGAATGGAGCCTTGATGTAGATGGAATTAGATTATATGGAAATGAATATACGTATAAGCCTGCTGAGGATTCTCTAATATTATATTCTAGGCTTAGAAGGATATTGAGGGGCTATTCAGTAGTTTATGATGTAGGCACAGGCTCAGGCATAATATCACTTATAGCAGGTAGAAACGGGGTCTATTCAATAGGCATAGATACTATATATGACGCTACACTCTACGCATACAAAAATAGTGTATTAAATGGATTAGACGAATATATGGACAATATATGTGGTGATATGTTGGAAATGCTTAGATTAGATCTAGATGATCTACTTTTAGTATCTAATCCTCCATACCTACCTGGAACATATGAATACCCTTGTGATATCCTATATATTGGTGGAATGGGAGGAATTGAAGTAATTAGAAGGTTGATAGAATATTTCTCTATATCTAAAGCCTCTGAAATGTATTTCGTAACTTCTAGTTATACAGATATGGATAATATAATTAGGTTATCTCCAGAGTTTAAAGTTGTTATTGAGAAGATAGATGAAATTAGGATAATGTCTGAAATAATATATCTATATAGGGTTAGACACGTTTCATCTACCTAATCAAGAAGTATATTGCTTTAAGATAATTTAGTTCATCGTCAGTAGGTCTATATATGTGGTCGGGAGATGCTCCTCTCAGTCTTCCGAGATAAGTCAAATTTAGATTAGTTTCACTTATAGTGTTATCAATTAGTTCTAGGAATTCATTAGGCTTTAGGAAGTAGCTGCAACTAGAGAAAAATATAGTTGCATTTCTCTCTACATTAGCCAATATATTATTTAAAAGCCATATATACTTCTTGATACCCGCGTCATAATTTTTTCTAGCAGGTATAAGGGCGGGTGGGTCGCTAAAAAGCAGATTAAATTTCATCTGGTTCTCATTAAAAAACTTCTCGACTCTAATATTATATACTTCAGCCTTATCCTCAACCTTATTAAGTTTCAAGTTCTCATATAAGATTTCAATAGCTTTTGGGTCCTCCTCTATGAAATAAGCTTTTCTAGACCCATGTGTCAAAGCATGTATACCGAAACCACCCGTATATGAATATAAGTCTAATACAGTCTTATCCCTTGAATAGATTCTTCCCTCTATTCTATTCATCCTCTGATCTAAGAAGAACCCTGTTTTCTGACCTCTCTCGATATCCACTTTAAATAATACACCATCTTCATCTACTATAGTCTCAGTCTCCCCACCTCCATAAATCCATCCTTTCCATATCTCTAGCCCTACCTCCCTTCTACTCCTTTGGTCATTCCTAACATATACCTTCTCTACAATACCGTGTCTAACCAGTATCTTTGATATATAGTCCAAATAGTAGTCGAATCCTGCGCTTCCACTTTGGATTACACCTATTTCATTATATATGTCAATAATCAACCCAGGCATCGAGTCTCCTTCCGAGTTGATTAGCCTAAAACTTTTCCAGCCGAGAGTCTTACGGAAATTATATGCTGTTAAGATATTCCGTTCTATAATTTCACTAACTGGTGCTATATAAGGTGATAACAGACGGACTCCAACGGCGCCAACCCCATCAAATATACCGACGCCTAAACTTTCTCTATCGAAAGTCTCGATAATAACCTCATCCCCAGGCTCTGCCCCACCGTCATCTAGAATCCACTTATTGTATATTGTTAGCCATCCCCACTTCTTTACCGTCTTATCAGCTCCCTTCTTCAGTCTAACTAATCTAACCATCTTCCTCCACGTATTTACATATATCCCTCAAAGGACATATATTACATAAAGGTTTTCTAGCTTTACAATACCTTCTTCCAAATGCTATTAATCTTATATGTGCATCTAGATATTCGACATGTTTTAGAGATTTTCTCCATAGCATACTTATATCCTCATAATCTGCATCTGCATCTACTAAACCCAGCCTCTTACTCACTCTCTTAATATGTGTATCAACTGGAAAAGCTGGAAAGTTCAAGTGTAGCAATAGTATATCAGCAGTCTTATATCCTATTCCATCTATATCTAATAATATCTTCCTAGCCTCTTCAAACCCGATTTTCTTCAAATTATTTAAATCACCGTCTAGATGCTGTATTATATATCTAGCTACATTTACTATAGTGCGAGCTTTCGAATTGTAGAGGCCCGCCGGTTTTATCGCATCTATAATTAGATCCAGGTCTGTTTCAACTATTTTATATGGCTCTATCCCTACCCGTCTCTCTAGACTCTTATACGCTTCAATACTATTTCTATCATTAGTATTTTGTGATAATATAGTTGCAACGAGGATCTTAAATGGATCACTCTTCTTACCAGCTTCAAGTGATGTAAATCTCATACCTTGAAGTATATCGATATTCTTAAGCCGATTATACACCTTTCTAGCTAAATCCTCTGTCTCAACCATTTTAATTCTCCTTAATACACTTCTCTAATAAATCGACGGCTTCTCTCCATATAGAATCATTCACAGTATACTTTAGTGATAACAGCGACACTATTAAACCATGGTCGACAGGGATATAGTCTGGGGCATAGCCTACCAAAAGCCCTCGATCTATACATTTATTGAATATTTCTCTCGAGTTCTTAATATTAAGATATGCATAGGGCCCTCCAAAATACTTACTAGGTACATGAATATACTCTTTAAATCTATCATAGAGGTCGTTATATCTCCTTACATAGACCTTAGTAATAAAGTTGATTATCTTGGAGCTATATACAGATAACCTATATAGTAGCTCATATGAGATGTTTACATTTAATCTATTCAAATTTATTACACTTGTAAAATCCTTCTCCCTCCAGATTGCACGAGGGATCAACGTGATAAATATCCTTGGAGTATCTAGAAAGAATGAATGATTTATCGAGTATGTAATGATCACCCTCTTCCTATGATTATATAACATGCTTATCAACTCCACAATCATCTTATCGACCGCTTCTCTCCGGTAAGATATTTTACTAGAGTAGTTGAATACAAGGTTTATATATGAAAGATCCAATAGTAAATAACTTCCTGAATCATCTAAAATCCTTAAAATCTCATCTAGATCATTTAAATCTATATATCCCAACGGAATATTCGGGATTGAGAATATTACTAACGAGTTTTCTGAGATATTTTCTTTAAAGAAAACTAAATCGGGTTTAAAATCCTGAAACGGATTTTCAATTACAGGATACTCCAACTCTCCTAGTATATATTTGAAGTAGGGTTCATTTGTATATAGATAGTATATTATAGTAGATCTCTTGAAAAATATCTTAATTATATGCTTTAAAATGTTATGGCCTTCAGACACCATGAGTTCATAACTTTTAATTAGTCTATTTCCAAGTAACGTCTTGATATAGTTTAAGGCCGCGTCACGAAGTTTGATGAAGCCGATATTACATCCCTTTAAAAATCTAGTGATTCCTTGATTAAGCGACTCGAGATATATTTCTCCTACCTCATCATAATCCTCGAGGAAACCCGGTTTAGATTCAATCATGGAGCTGATTATCCCATACTCAGATATTATAAAGTTATATGTCTCTAAATTATTCTCTGTCCTCTCGTCATATATCTTCCTTAGAATATGGTAATAGCTATCCTGAGGCCCTTTCATATATCCTCTAATTATAAAAAAGAATGGGATTATATAATCTACTTGCTCTTTTCAACTGGTATGGTTTTAGGTATCTTAAATTCCTTCAACTTTTCTTCGGCACCTTCAACGGTAAACTCCGGTGGGCCCTTTGTAATTCTCTTTTCAGTCAATTGAAGTGACGGCGCCACTTTAGCCCCTTCAACAGGCTCGACATATCCGAATGCTATCTTCGCAACTTCACGTCTAAGTAATTGGATGGCTAGTGCTGGGTCAACACCCTTTGGACATACCTCGGAACAAGCTCCAGCCAAGTGACATCCCCAGCAACCATCTGGATTATCTATTATAGCGATTCTCTCAAGTCTACCTTCATCCCTCGAGTCTGCTATAAATCTATATGTATTCATCAATGCCTGTGGACCTAAGAAATCAGGATTCGTGGCTGTTGTTGGACACGCTGCATAACATAATGCACATGTTAGACAATATGTAAATTGCATATACCTCAAGTGTTCCTCCGGAGTCTGTAGATATTCACGAGTTGGATTCCAATACTCCTCCATATCCCTTCTAATCAAATATGGTTTGATCTTATTCTGCTTCTCGAAGAATGGAGTATGGTCTATTATCAAATCTTTAACTAGAGGTAGATTATGGAGAGGCTCTAAATATACTGTATCTGTATTTAGATGAAGAATCTGAGTCTCACAGGCTAACCTCGGTTTACCATTGATAACTATTCCACAAGTACCACATACACCCATTCTACAGCTTCCTCTAAATGCTAATGTCTTATCAATATTCTCCTTAATATATATCAATGCATCTAGTACAGTCATCCCCCTATATACTGGAACCGTGTATTCACTCTCGAAGAACCTACCATCCTTTGGATCCCATCTCTTCACAACAAATCTAATATTTTTTACCTCCATCTTACTCATTCTATCACCCCCCCTACGACGCAGATGCTACAATCTCAGCTATACCAAGTAGTAAGATGATTACGTATATTATGAATAGGGTCCATGAAGTCACTACTCTACCTACCCTTGAGGTTATAAACTCAAATAAAACATTTCTAACTCCTATGAATGCATGTGTCAACACGGTAAATAGTAATACTGCATATACTCCGTCATAAAATGGGTTATCCATTCTACTAGCGACTTCCTCCCAAGTCTGGGCTTTTATATATCCTGGGCCAATTAACGAGCTGAATAACTGCAGATGGAATGCGATTGCAACTACTATAACCGCGGCCAATAAATATTGGATTAATCTTATGTAAGACTCCTTCATGATCTCACCACCATATGATAATATACTCATACAGTACTGGGATGAAGAAGAGGACCGCTAAGATGATCATCAATATCGTGAACAGCCTGACTCCACTAGATTTAACTGAAACTCGGTATGGATATACTGGTCTCTTTGGCCTTACAAATAATATTCCATATTCATGTAGGAGTAGCCTAATTCCATTGAATCCATGGAATAATAATGCTGCTGTAACGATTACCATACCAATATCAGTATATGGATTCATTAGTAATCCATGTATCTGGTGGTAGGCCTCTTCCCCAAACATCCTGCTACTCATTAGTATTACATGTAATATTACGAATGCAGCTAATCCCACTCCAGTTATACGATGTAGCAGGTATAGATATTTCTCCATATTATACTTTAAACTGCCATACCATCCCTTAACGCCCAATCGATTAGGAGTAGATTTATATTTTCTTTCTCTCTTTGCAAACATATTCCCACCTCAGTATTTCCTAACTATAGGCTTCCAAAATAGGATTTTAACAGGCTCGTACGTGATTTTAGGTCCGTCAACGGTCCTATGTACCACTGTATGCACTAAAAAGTTCTTGTCATCCCTCTCGGGATAGTCTGTTCTAGCGTGTGCACCCCTAGATTCCTTACGGTTTAAAGCACCAACCGCGATTACCTCCGCTGCATCTAGCATATTCTCTATCTCAAGTGTATAGACTAGGTCTGAGTTGTATATAGGGTCTTTATCTCCTACAGCGACCTTCTCAAACTTCTCCTTAAGCTCTAGAATCTTCTTCAACCCCTCCTTCATATCATTTTCATTCCTATATATATAGAAACTCTTATCCATAGTAGCTCTCAACTCTCTCCTAATATGGTATGCATCCTCACCACTCTCCCTACCCATTAAATTATCAAATATCCTCTTCTCCTCCTGCTTTAAATACTCGATATCCGCCTCTGGGAAGTCATCATGCTCCATAGCATATAATGCCGCCTCCCTACCTGTAATAGCCCCATATACTAGACAGTCTGCGGTAGAGTTGGTACCCAATCTATTTGCTCCATGTAAGCTGATTGAATTGACCTCTCCAGCCGCCCATAATCCAACCGCTTCAGTAGCTCCGTTAATATCTACCTTTACACCACCCATTGGATAATGGGCTACTGGTCTAACTGGAATAGGATCATGTATAGGATCTACACCAGCATATTTAATAGATACCTCTCTTATCAAGGGGAGTCTCTCTAATATCTTTTCCTTACCTAGATGAGTTAGATCTAGATGTACATAATTAAGTCCATTAGGCCCTTCAAACCCTCTTCCCTCGAGGATCTCCGTCATCATGGCTCGAGATACTATGTCACGCGGCGCCAGCTCCATCCTCTCTGGGGCATACTTCTTCATGAATCTTTCTCCCTTATTATTAATTAAGTAGCCGCCTTCCCCTCTTGCAGCCTCGCTAATTAATATTCCAGGAGGTATTAGCCCAGTTGGGTGGAACTGTACGAACTCCATGTCCTTAAGACCTAATCCAGCTTTATACGGGATTGCAAATCCGTCTCCAGTGGCTGTAAGACTATATGTCGTGAAGCTATACATCCTCATCCCGCCACCAGCAGCCCATACCGCCGCTTTGGAGATAAACATATGGAGGGTCCCGTTATATATGTCTAAGGCAATCAGCCCCTTGTATCTTCCATCCTCTATTATCAACTTGGTTACCATCCACTCGGGATAGAATGTAACGTTATCAAATCTCTGTAACACTCCCCATAGAGTCTGCATCTCGAAGAAGCCGGTTTTGTCGGCTGCGAAAGTTGCCCTTGGAAATGTATGGCCACCAAATCTTCTCTGGGCTATTCTACCATCTTCCCTCCTACTCCAAGGCATTCCCCAATGTTCTAGCTGATAGATCTGCTTAGGCATCTCCCTTACAAATCTCATAACAGCATCTTGATCGGCTAGGAAGTCCGATCCTTTCACCGTATCCCAGGCATGCAGTAGAAAGCTATCTCCCTCATTTGGATACAATACTGCAGCGGTTCCACCCTCCGCACATACTGAGTGAGACCTATTTATCTGTACTTTAGATATTACTGCTATATCAAGCTTACCCTTAGAAACCAATGCCGCTTCTACAGCCGCTCTTAAACCAGCTATCCCGCTACCGACTATGATAAGATCATGTCTAATCACTTCAGCCATTGCGTCCACCGCCTACTTGACTAAATATTCTTATATTTAATAATGGTTTTAGGGGAATTATATATTAAGTTAAAAAGTATTTATAATAGATATACTTATGTGATGTTTTTAGTTAAATGCAGTATAAAAATTAGGTAGAGGGTTAAATTTTCTTTAATATATCATCTAGCTTCTTCTTAGTCTCTGCTTCAACGTCTTTATGAAGGCTGTTCATATGAGAATCCATTGTAACTACAGCTGGACCGAATTTCTCAACCTCCAAGACCCATAGTGCTTCCGGGATACTTAACTCCTCAAGCCAATATACCGCTTTAACTCTTTTAACTGATTCAGCGGCAACCACCGCTACTCCACCTGGGAATAATGCATAGACTGCACCAACTTTATTTAAGGCCTCAAGTGTCTTGTCGCCCATTCCTCCCTTACCAAGTATGACCCTTGGTTTGAATGTTTCGATAAATCTCCATTCAATATACTCCATCCTAGTAGAGGTGGTTGGTCCTGCTGCTACAATCTCCCATTCACCATCCTTCTTCTTGACTACAGGGCCACAATGATATAACACCTTATCCTTAAACTCGACTGGAATCTCCAAGCCTTTTTCAAAATATTCTAAAGCCATTTTATGTGCAGCATCTCTCGCAGTTATCATCTCACCTGTTATATAGATTACGTCTCCAACCTTCAACTTCCTAATTTCATCCTCCGATATAGGGGTCTTTAAATAGTACTCCATATAAATCACCTCTAGATTTTAATATCATTTAAATCAATATTATGACTCAAAAACTTAATGTCTCCGGATGAATCAACTTTGATTGTAGCCCTGCGTGCAGCCCAGCATTGGGTTACTATACCAACATGCAAGTTAGCCGGGTGTCGGTGAGCCCAGTCAATATGAATATCAAGCACTGTCGTTGAACCGCCTACTCCCATCGGCCCTATCCCTAATTCATTCGCCTTTTTAACTAACTCCTCCTCCACCTCAGCTATCTTCGGATCTTCGTTCCTCTCTCCAACGGGTTTTAAGATCGCTTTCTTAGCTAGTTTCATAGATATATCTGCTCCTCCCCCGATGCCGACTCCGACAATGATAGGTGGACAGGGTTTTCCACCTGCTTCATAAATAGTTCTAATCACCGCCTCCTTAACTCCTTTGATGCCTAACCCGGGGCTTAAACTCCATAATTTACAAGTATATTCGCTCCCCCCTCCCTTAGGCAATACATGGATTATGGCTTCGTCACCATCAACTAAATCCAGGTTGATCCATGGAATATATCTCCCGGTATTATCACCTGGATTCTCATGTGTCCATGGATTAATTGTATTCGGTCTTAATGGAATCTTCTTTGTAGCTTCTATAGCAGCCTCCTTCAATATATCATTTAACTCGAGAATCAATGGGAAATCCTTACCGACTTCTAAATAATATATTATTACACCAGTATCTTGGCACATCGGTTTACCAGTCTTCTGCGCCAATTCAATATTCTTTAGAATAGCTTCAAGTATAGTCTTTGCCATTGGATTTTCTTCACGGTCCATAGCCTTCTCCAATGCTCTCCTAACATCGTCTGGTAGAATCGTTTCAGCGACCTTAAGCTGCTTGACAAGCGCATCCTTCAACCTCGATTTCAATTCACTATAATTCAATTTAAATCACCTAAAAATATTGAAGCTTTGGATGAATAACATAATTATATTTAAACAATAAATATTGTAAAATCTGGTGATTCACTTAATTAAAGGCGTCACATTAATAATAATGTGTGGGACCATGATTAAAATGGAGGTTATTGATTATAAACCTCCTGAGGGTACGAATATAATTGCAGGGACGAGCCACTTTATCAAGACTGTCGAGGATGTATATGAGGCTTTAGCCACGTCAAGTCCATACCTCAAATTCGGGATTGCGTTTTGTGAGGCTAGTGGTCCTACATTAATTAGATTTGATGGAAATGACGATGAATTGACTAGGGAGGCTATAGAGATCGCTAAAAAGGTAGCTGCAGGACA
>Ga0190367_1000040_pt1 | contig 97723 bp, 105 predicted proteins | sample 4872181011_MG_FD_171838 | JGI IMG/M metagenome (GOLD analysis project Ga0190367, IMG submission 171838) | Hydrothermal vent microbial mat bacterial communities from Southern Trench, Guaymas Basin, Mexico - 4872-18-10-11_MG | ecosystem: Environmental > Aquatic > Marine > Hydrothermal vents >...
AGGCTGGCAGGCGATGAAGCCTTGCTGAGGCTAACGGGGGATTCCTAGTACCCCGTGCTCTTAGCTGAGAGTTGAAAGCCAACCTAGCAGGTCGGATATTAGGATCTGTTAGGTTGGCGTAACCAAGAGATGTCTCTGAGGTTTAGGAGGGAGGATTTAACGCTCTTACATACTTAATTATAATACTTTTTACATTATATAGCTACTATAATTCCAAAGTATATAAATGTGCCGCTGACATCTGGACTTGCAGTTCTGCTTGCATGCGCCTTGCGGAGCGGTAACAATTTTCGTAGATATTGATAGACATTAATTAATTTTGACACTATGTTTTTCCAACCAAAGGATTAAAGCTTCCTCAACTGCTTCACTTAATGCCCCTTTCTTATTTCCCTTAACTTCTATAACTTTCATTCTGAATAACTTTCCAATATCTTCTCTTACAGTAACGTTAAATCTCATTACATCCATAAATATACTACACAGAAAAGTTTATAAGCTTTTGTGTTTAAATGCTAATGTGGAATCGATAAAGAGTTCCAATAACTGCATCGAAAGATTTGATAGAGGAATACTTCAAACTGAGAAAAATTGCATTGGAAGAAATATTCAAGCACGTTAAGTATTCTAAGAACGGGAAAGCCCACTTGAAGTTCGATAAGAACAAAAGAAAAGAATTAAGAGATAAATTATTGAGAAAATGGAGATTTGCTAAACACTACGTAGATTCAGCTATTAATTCAGTTATAGGATTAGTAAAGGGATGGATTAGTCTATACAATCAAGGTAAAGCCAAATCTAAACCAGAAATAACAAAGAAAACTGTTTACGTTAAAACTACGCTATTCTCAGTTAAGAATGGTAAAATTAAGATTACAATCGAACCTAAGAAACGCTATCTCGAAATTAACTTAGCAAAATTCGATTATCTACCAAAGGATTATAATTCTATCGGTGGATTGATTCTAATGGAAAACAGATTAATTGTAACTTTCAAGAAGAAAATTAAGCCGATAAAACCGAAGGATTATGCATCTTTTGATGTAAACTTAACGAATATAACTGGGTTAATAAATGGAAGAGTAGTTAGATTTGATTTGAAAGAGTTGTACCATATTCACAGAGTTTACGAAGAAAAGAGGAGAAGAGTACAAAAGTTAAGTAAGACAAAACCAAAAACGGCTAAAAAGCTAATGCAGAAGTATTCTAAGAGAGAAAGAAATCGTGCAAGAGATTTAATGCATAAAATAACTACTACAATAGTAAGAGAACTCGTATCGATAAAGCATGGTGCAATCCTCGAAAACTTGAAGAACATTAAAGATAGAATCCTCAACGGTAGCAAAGACTTAAATCGTAAACTCTCAAAGCGGAATTGTAGGATTTTCCAGTTCATGCTTGAGTATAAGCTTAAGTGGTTTTGTCTGCCAGTTAAATACGTTAATCCAGCTAATTCATCTAAAACCTGTCCCGTCTGCTCAGGCAGCTTAGCTGCCTATCGGGACAGGTTTATGAAATGTGAAAATTGTGGTATAATTGCAGATAGAGACGTTGTAGCAGTTATTAACCTTCGGATGTGGGGCCTCGGGGTTGCCCCGAATGGGGACGAGCCCTTGAAGGTTTTTATCCTTCAAGGGTGATGTGTCCCAAGGCGGACATATGTCTATAAAAGACTTCGTCCGCTGAACCCCGTGTTTTATCTATAGAGGTACAACAAGGAACTTTAGATGCTTTTAGAATACATAGATATAAGAACTCTGGCAATGTTTCCATCTCTTTCCTGCATGCTTATACCTGCATAGATCTATATTCCAGATTGAAGTGCATCGGATTATCTGTATCAATTCTTTCTTTTTTTTAACATATCTCATACTCTTCAAAGAGCTCGCCAGGAAGTATATTTGTTTAAAAGAAGTCTAGCAGAGTCTTCCTCTTCTCCTTTAAGATTTCGCTAACCCTTTTCATGTCCGATTCAAACGCGTTTGCTAGGTTTGGTCTGTATAGTACGGCGGCGGGATGATAAGTTGAGATGATCTTTACACCCCTACCCCATCTCTCAACCTCAAACACGTTTCCTCTAACCCTGCTTATACCGCCAAATCTGATCCCAAACATGTCAAATATTACTTCTGATGAAAACCTACCGAGACAGACAATCACGGACGGTTTTATAGCTTCAAGTTGTCTTACAAGATATTGTTTGCATGCCGATATCTCATCTTCCATTGGATCTCTGTTATTCGGAGGTCTACACTTTAATACATTTGTTATATAGACTTCATCTCTTTTCAATCCATACTTTTCCATAACGCTCGTCAAATATCTACCGGCCCTTCCTACAAACGGTCTTCCCTGTTTATCCTCCTCCTTACCAGGCGCTTCGCCTATGAAAACTATTTTAGCATTTTCGTTTCCCTCTCCAGGGACATAATTCGTTTTTTCCTTCCATAGTCTGCATTTCCTACATCTCCTAATTTCCTCTTCGATTTCTCTTAGCATTTCAATCACCCAATGCAAGAAGGCATGCACCTTTCGCAACTGCAAGCGGATCGTTTAACGTTATTATGTCCGGGTTAAATCCGTCCATCAGATACGAGTATATACCTTCCCTTAGCTTTTTGACGTTTAGGCTACCACCTATCCTACCACCGAACACGACAGCTTCTGGATCGAGGAGCATCACGGCATTTGCCACGGCTATGCAAAGCTTTTTAAATCCATCAATTTCGTATATCCTATTACCCAACATCTCGGCATCGATTTTGTATTTCCTCTTTATGCTCCATCCACCGAAGTGACACTCGAGATGACCTATACCTCCGCATGTACAAGTTTCACTTCCCCCTACAAACCAATGTCCTATCTCACCTGCAAGCCCTCCGCCCCTGTAAATCTTTCCATCCACGACTATCCCGCTTCCTATCCCCGTCCCGACCGTCACACCTATTAAATTTCTATACCCAAACTTTTTCGCGGAAAAAAGCGAAAAACAGTTTGCATCGTTATCTATATAGACATCGATATTTAAATTCAAATCGAGATCTTTTGATGGCAGATTTGGGGCTTTTATCACTTTTCTGTCCTTTATCCAGCCAGCAAAACCTATTCCGATTTTCTTCACACCATATTTTGCTACGAGGTCGTTTAATATCCTGTTCAGGTTGAAAAAATCCTCTCTTGTTTTATAGCTTTTTAAATATTTAAAATTTCCATTAAATAGTATTATATCGATGTTTGTTCCCCCTATGTCAACTCCCATTATCATATTAACAAGTTTTTAAATCTGCTGAAAAACCTTTTTTAATGGATATACCAAGGGTTATGATAGCAGGAGTAAGGAGCAAGATAGGGAAGACTATGATTTCGATAGGTCTCATGAGGGCACTGATTAACAGGGGATACGTCGTTCAGCCATACAAGGTCGGTCCAGATTTCATAGATCCCAGCTTTCACTACTTTGTAACAAAAAGGCATTCGAGGAACTTGGACGATTTCATGCTCTCAGAGCATGACGTAATCGAAACTTTTCAGAGGAATTTTAGAGGTGCCGACATAGCTGTGATCGAGGGAAAAACTGGATTGTACGATTCCCATGATGCCTTGGATGAAAGAGGTAGTACGGCGAGTATTTCGAAGATATTGAAGTGTCCTGTAATACTGATCGCTGACGCCGAAAGGATTAGCAGAAGTATAGCGGCAATGTTACTAGGTTACAGGTTATTCGATAGGGATGTGATGATCAAGGGCGTTATAATCAACCGCGTCGGTAATCCTAGACATGCTTTAAAGGTTAAAAGAGCTGTTGAAGAGCTGGCAAAATTAAAGGTTTTAGGTGTTATCCCCAGAAGGGAGATAGATATGCCTTACAGACATCTTGGACTAATTCCGGCTTATGAAAGGTCTGAACTAGAAAAACTATTTGATAAGCTTGCAGAAATAATTGAGAGACATGTAGATGTTGATGAAATAATAGATATAGCTTATAAGGCTCCAAAACTTGAAGATGTTGAAGAAAATGAGTTATTTAGGGTATGCAGAAATTATGACGTTACAGTGGGTGTTGTAAGGGATAAATCCTTCTCTTTTTATTATCAGGATAATATAGATGCTCTGTCGGCCAGGGCCAGAGTAGTTGTCATTGATTCGATAGAGGATAAAAGTCTGCCAGAGATAGATGCCCTTTACATAGGCGGAGGTTTTCCGGAAGTGTTTGCAGAAGATCTAGAGGGAAACAAGTCGTTAAGGAAGGAGATATATGATTTCTGCAGTAAAGGTAAACCAGTTTATGCTGAATGCGGTGGGTTGATGTTTCTAGGAGAAAGTATAGTTGTAAATGGAGAAGAGTATGATATGGTTGGTTTTCTTCCAATAAAAACGGAAATGCATAAAGACTTTCAGGCCCTTGGTTATTGCGTCTATAGAACGATCAGATCGAACGTTGTGAGCGAGATGGGGGATTTTGTAGTTGGTCACGAGTTTCACTACTCAAGGGTAATACCGCTTGAAAAACTCGAATTCGCCTATAAAGTTGAGAGGGGATATGGCGTGAATGGTATGTACGACGGAATACTGAAGGAAAATACGCTCGCAAATTACATTCACTTACATGTTCTGTCGTATCCGAAAATGGTTGATAGATTCCTAAAAATTGCTAAAATAAAAAAAAGTTAGACACAACCAGTTGGCTTGGGCAGTCCTGCAATTCTACAGGCATCCTTAGCAGGACCCTGTGGGAACAGCTTATAGATGTACTTCAGGTCACAATCAGGTCTTACCTCCTTCTTACAGAATTTTACAAGCATTCTAATTGGTGGGGCTACACCATATTTCAGGAAGTAATCTCTGAGATATCTTACAATCTTCCAATGCTCTTCTGTCAGTTCTTGAATACCTGGGCCGAATCTTGTATCCCTTGCAAGTGCTAATGCAACTTCTTCATCCCATTCTTCCCAGTCCTGTAAAAATCCGTCCTCATCAAGTCTAAGCTTCTTTCCCTTTACTTCTAGCTCTGGCATATACTCACCCCCATTCTTCATATTTAACTAAACGCTTAAATAATTTACGGTTTCTTATTTTATCTCGGCTTTGTGTCTAAATACTAAAGCCTTTGAATATATATCTATATTCTTTAAAAATCTAAAATTTAGATGACTTACTTCTTAGAGTTAAATCCAATAAAAATCAAAAGACTTATATTTCTAAATTTTCTTAGAACAGATAAAATAGGGGGTGCAATAATGACAATCTATAGGCTCTCGCGCAGAAAATTCCTAATTGTAGCCGGCTCATTAACAATTACCTCCATGGCTGGAGGAGCGGCTGCACTGGACTCTCTATTGGGAGAAGAAAGAAAGAAAAGCAAATATAGATGGGCGATGTTTGTAGATGCCGCTAAGTGTACAGAATGCATAAGATCCATAGGTTTGGATGGAAAACCTCCATGTGTTATTGCATGCGATAGAGAAAACAACGTTCCGGAGTTTGGCGATAAGCTGAGGGATCCTCAATGGATAAAGATTATAGGAATAAGATGTGAGCTAAGCGATGAGGTTATATTTTTCCCTCTGATGTGCCAGCACTGCGAACACCCTGCATGTGCGGAGGTATGTCTTTCCAAGGCGACTTTTGTCAGGGAGGATGGAATAGTTATGATCGATTACCACAGATGCATAGGATGTAGGTATTGCATAGTAGCATGCCCATTTGGAGTTAGAAGCTTTAACTGGTACCCTCCAGAGGAAGGTCTATCAGAGATAAACCCGCTCGTTCAAACGAGAGGGCATGGAATTGTGGAAAAGTGCACGTTCTGTGTTGAAAGAATTGATAAAGAGGTCTATCAGGCTGAAAGGGAAGGAAGAAAACCAAACCCTGTCCCAGCATGCGTTGAGGCCTGTCCTTACAACGCTCTGGTTTTTGGAAACATACTTGACCCCGATTCAGAGGTTTATAAGATGGTTGTAAAGTATAAACCCATAAGGTTGAGAGCCGAGCTCGGAACGAATCCGAGCGTTTACTACAAGTTGTGAGGTGATACCATGGAGATTGAATTTAAAAAAATTGAGGGAACATCCGTAGGATATTGGGCTTTTGTAATAATTACAGGAGCGATAACGGTTGCAGGGGTTGCAGCATGGCTCGACTGCTACATACACGGTGATTACCTAACAAATCTAAATAATTCGGTTACATGGGGCTTACTGATCGCAGGAGTTCTTCTGGCAATTGGTCTGAGCGCAGGAGCTGCACTCGTCTTCACAGCATTAGATCTTTTCGGTAAGAAAGAATTTGAAGTCTTCTCAAGGTTCGGACCACTATTTGCAGCATTGTGGATCGGTGCAGCTTTGGCTTACATCTTCATGGACATAGGAAGGGTCGACAACATGCTACCGAACGTAGTCATGAACTTTAATCCTACGTCGATATTCGCATGGAACGCATTCCTGTATTCTTCCTATCTGGGGATTCTTCTTCTGGAGCTTCTTGTAAGATTTGAAAAGAAGGAGACACTGATAAAAGTTCTCGGAGTTCTTGCGGTTGCATGGGCAGTTGCCGTTCACACGGGAACGGGTTTGATCATAGGAATGATATTCTCAAGAAACCTCTACCACTCGCCGCTTCACGGACCTATATTCGTTGCTTCGGCAATATCAAGCGGAACGGGTCTGGCAATAGTAACGCTTTACCTGACATTCAGATTCACAGGAAGGGAGTTGTCAACTGATCTGATAAGACCTCTGGCAAAGATTATGGGAATTACCGCAATGGTAATAGGATACATGTTGATATGTGAGTTCTTCACGCTAATGTACGAACCCGCAAACTGGAAGGCAGGATTCTTCGCATACTTCCATCCATTCTGGGGAGGAGTCATGTACTGGATAATGATATTCGTGATGGGTATAATCATACCGATCCTAATAGTCTGGAACCCTGTAAGGGGAATAAGGGAATCACCGGGCTGGCTCAGCTTGGCAGGTGTTTTGAATACAATAGGTATATGGAGCGAGAGAATGTTCGTAACCGTGCCTGGCCTTGCATTCCCGAGAGAGCTCATACCTGGATATGAAACTGTTTATCCGAGCTATTTGTCAAAACCGCTAATGTACTTCCCAAGCTTGCACGAATGGCTTATGTTCTTCGGAATATTCTCAGCAGTTTACTTCTTATATGCACTGGGAATTAAGTTCTTTGCAATACTACCTGAAAGGGCGAGGTGATGAGGGATGATAGAGTACTTTTTCGGTGTAGTGTTGCCATATGCAGCAATAATAATATTTATAGTTGGAACGATCTATGGAATCATAAACTGGGCTAGATGTGCAGTTCCGCTGAAGATCCCCGTAACAGCAGGTCAGCAAGCATCTTTACCGTTCATAAGGAGAACTATATACGACAGGATAGACAATCCTACCTCAAGGCTTGGAGTCGTAGTAAGGATGTTTTTTGAGGTATTTCTGATGAGGAGCCTGTTTAGGAACATAAGATTCTACTACGACAAACTTGAGCTTGTCGACACGAGATGGATGTGGTTTTTTGCAATGGCATTCCATTACTCCCTACTGATAATACTGATAAGACATCTGAGATTCTTCACGAATCCAATCCCAGATTTCGTCAAACTCATCGACTGGGTTGATGGATTGATGAGGTTCTGGGTTCCATCGATATATATCACAGGTATACTCGCCCTCGCATCGCTTGCATTCCTGTGGGGAAGGAGGATATTCCTTGCAAAAGAAAGAGCTGTATCGCTGCCTTCAGACCACTTCGTACTATTCCTTTTCGCAGTGATATTCATAAGCGGGACCTTAATGAGATACATACTGAAAATAGACCTGACAAATGTAAAGACACTTGCTCTTGGTCTTGTAACGTTTCACATACCGCCTTATGAAGTTTTGCATGGAATACACTGGCTGTTCTATGTGCATCTAACGGCTGTAAGCATATTGATAGCGTATATACCGTTCAGCAAGCTAATGCACTTTGTTGGATTCTTCTTTAGCGTGACTAGGAACATGCCAAATGACAACAGAATCCGAAGACATATAAACCCATGGGATCCGAATCCGGAGAAACCTTTAATTGTAAGGGAGGGATTAGTTGTCGATATGGATTACAATAGGTATTACGAGATGTATAAGGATCAACTCGATGAGATTGCAGAGAAAGGATATAAAGTTGGAGGTGGAGTCTGATGGTAGAGGAACTCGATAAGATTGAAATTAGGCAGGAGTTCCCAATTTGGAAGAAGTGGTTAAAACCCATAACGGAGAAGGACTTTAAACCAGGTATTTACAGCTATATAGCCCTTCCCAAGCAGGTTGATTCAGATTTCTTCAGGACACCGTATGGTAATGTTGTAAGGGATATACATGATAAAGACTGGAAACTCCCGGAGAACTGGAAGGAGATTGTATTGAATGAAATGGAGGATACGCTGAAGAAGAACAGAGCTTTCAAACTCTTCCTAGACATATGCGTTAGATGCGGAGTCTGCGCCGATAAGTGTCATTACTACTTGGGAACGGGAGATCCAAAGAACATGCCTGTTATGAGGGCAGAACTGATAAGATCTGTTTACAGATACTACTTCACGACCTCTGGTAAGGTATTCAAGGAATGGGCAGGGGCAAGGCCCCTGACGGAAGACGTAATCAAGGAGTGGTATTATTACCTGTATCAGTGTTCACTTTGCAGGAGATGTGCCCTCTTCTGCCCGTATGGAATCGATACAGCTGAAATAGTATGGTGGGCTAGGAGAGTTCTGAGCAAAATAGGACTAAATCAGAGATTCATGTGCACGTCTATTGAGGCTTCTGCAAGAACGGGAAACCACCTAGGACTTTATCCGGGTGGTATGGCAGGTGCTCTGGAAATGGCATGTGATGAAATCAGCGAAATTACAGGATTGGATGTTCACGCCTATGTAAACAAGAAAGGAGCAGATATACTCTTTGTTCCTCCATCAGGTGATTACTTCGCAACACCCCACTGGTTTACGCTGATGGGATACATAATGCTCTTCTACGAACTTGAGCAGAGATACGGTCTAATCATAACGTTCTCGACATATGCCGGTGAAGGAGGAAACTTCGGGACATTCCACAGCTATGAGGCTGCCCAGTTGCTGAATTCTAAGATCTACAAGGAGGCTGAAAGACTCGGTGTAAAGTGGATTCTAGGTGGCGAGTGCGGACACATGTGGAGGGATAAGCATCAGTACATAAACACGATGAACAATCCGCCAAAGCATCCTGAATGGGAAGACCCAGTTAACCCAATAACAGGAACAAGATTTAAACATGTAACTGCTGAACACGGTTGGATTCACGTACTAGAGTTTACTGCAGATCTGATTGCCCATAGGAAGATAAAGATAGATCCCAGCAGGAACGATCACTGGAAGGTTACGTATCACGACCCATGCAACCTTGCAAGAGCTGTGGGAATAATCGAGGAACCAAGATACATACTGAGAAACGTCTGCAACTACTTCTATGAGATGCCTGAGCACACGATAAGAGAAAAAACATACTGCTGTGCTGCAGGAGGAGTTTACCTTGGAGATGAAATGATGGAACTGAGGATTAGGGGATGCATGCCCAGAATGATGGCATTAAGACATGTTGTGAGGAAGTACGGTGTGAATCTACTCGTCACACCTTGTGCAATCGACAGGGCACAGTTCCCGCACATGATTGAATACTGGAAGATTCCGGCCGAGGTTGCAGGAGTTCACGAGCTCGTAGGAAATGCACTGGTCATGACAGGTGAGAAGGAGAGAGAGGTTGACCTGAGAGGAAATCCGCTCAGGAGGGAAGAATGATGTACAATAAACCGTATGTAATACTCCTAATCGTAGTTCTTTTAGCTATAGTGGCAACACCTGTACTGATAAATGCGACCGGAAAGGGATATGAGGAAATAAAGAAGGAACTCGAAAAACCGAAGGGTGATAAGTGTATAGAGGATCCCAAATGGATGATAGCTAATCACATGGAGTTGCTAAACGAGTTCAGAAGTATGGCGATTAGAGAAGGAAAGAGAGTTTACATAAGTCACACATATGGAATAATGTACAACGCCTCGATATCTGAATGCTTCAGATGTCATAACTATGAAAACTTCTGCAAGAAATGTCATGAATATACAGGGGTAGCCGTTTACTGCTGGACATGCCATACCCCAGGAATGAGCCCAGAGTAAATATTTTTCTTTTTTATTTAATTCTTTATTTAAAAAGAAGATTCATCAAATGAGATTTTTCGTTGCCAAGGTTTCTGATCGGCATCTTATCCTTCAGCAGATCTAAAATCAACTCCTTGAAATAATCTGTAAAAATATACTTCTAGCTGCTATCGAGATTACGCAATATGTCGTGTAATCCAATTAAATAAAAAACATAAAGAATGCAATCGATAAGATCATCAGGATTATCGCTAGAATGAGAGCGTAAAAAGCATATCTGGATTCTCCAAACACTATGGGTATAGGACCTATTAGAACAACTCCACCTGTTTTTATCTCTCTTTTCTTCTTGGGTTTGACAATAACCTCCTCACATCTTTCGAGATCGAAGTACTCCAAGGGTTCCTCAATTCTAGGTTTTTCGATTAAACCCCTGATCACCATGTAAAGACCGAATATTATAAGTGCTATTGCTATCAGCCACAGCATAATACATTGCCTCTAAATCTCATAATAACATTTTTTATTTTACTATTAATTATGATTAAATTAATTTAAATCAAGTTATATAAATATATGGTAATTTGAATCTCGCTCTGATGCTTAATCGTCGATCGGGTTACGTGTCGTTTTATAGGCAACAGTTTTATAAATTAATTTCAGATGTATGAAATGTGAACTGGGCTAATAGAAACGTCCTCGTAACAGGAGCGGGAGGGTTTATAGGAAGTCATTTAACGGAAAAACTCGTAGATCTGAATGCAAACGTAAAGGCATTTGTTAGGTATAATTCGAGAAACGATTGGGGTCTTCTTGAATTACTTCCAAAGGAGAAACTCGATCAGATCGAAGTTATAATGGGTGATATAAGGGATTTCAATGCCGTAATGAGGGCAATGGAAGACGTTGACGTCGTGTTTCATCTGGCCTCTCTGATAGCTATTCCCTATTCATACGTTCATCCGAGAGAAGTTGTAGAAACAAACGTTTTGGGTACTTTAAACGTACTGATGGCTGCAAATGAAAACGGAGTCAAAAGATTTGTGCACACATCGACTTCCGAGGTTTACGGAACGGCTAAATATGTTCCTATCGATGAAAATCATCCCCTGCAGGGTCAGTCCCCCTATTCGGCATCGAAGATAGGTGCTGATGAGCTTGCGAGGAGTTTTTACTGTTCCTTCAATTTGCCCGTAGCTATAATAAGGCCGTTTAACACGTACGGACCGAGGCAATCGGCCAGAGCAGTCATACCGACAATAATAACACAGGCTTTGACGAGCGATAAAGTTTATCTAGGAAATCTCTATCCGACAAGAGATTACACGTACATAGACGATACCATTAGGGCTTTTATAATGATTGCGGAATGTAAAAATGCTGTGGGCGAAGTTATAAACATAGGATCGAACTTTGAGATATCCATAGGTGATCTAGCGAAGAAGATAATATCGATCATAGGTAAGGACGTTAGAATAGTTATAGATCCGAGAAGGGTCAGACCGGAGAGGAGTGAAGTCGAGAGGTTGAGGTGTGATAACACAAAGGCCAAGAGGTTGCTCGGATGGGAGCCAAAGATAACCCTTGATGAGGGACTTAGGAGGACGATAGAATGGATAAAGGAGAACTTACACATGTATAAGCCCTACATCTATAACATATAGCGGAGGATGTGTATGAAGGCTGTGATACTTGCTGGTGGGAAGGGGACCAGGCTTAGACCTTATACAACAGCCTTTCCAAAACCTCTTATGCCAGTTGGAGACAAGCCAATACTAGAGATCATAGTGAGACAGCTCAAACTGCACGGAATCGATGAGATAATAATGGCTGTTGGGCATTTAGCGGAACTCATAATGACTTTCTTCGGGGATGGTAGCAAGTTCGGTGTGAGGATAAAGTATTCTAGGGAGGATGAGCCATTGGGAACTGCTGGTCCCCTTTCGCTCATAAGAGATGAATTAACAGAGACGTTTCTTGTCATGAACGGTGATATACTGACAACTTTGAATTATTCAGATCTGATCGATTATCACAGGAGTAGCGGGGCAATAGCTACAATAGCTTTAAATAGAAGGAACATATACATAGATTTCGGGGTTGTAAAGCTAGATGAGAATTCGTACATAACGGATTACATAGAGAAACCAACTCTGAAGTATCTCGTTAGCATGGGTGTCTACGTTTTTGAGCCTAGGGTTTTGGAGTACATACCAGATAGAAAAAGATTTGATTTTCCAGATCTGGTTAAAAAATTAATAAATGCAGGAGAGAAGGTAAAAGGCTATATCTATGATGGCTATTGGCTAGACATAGGAAGACCTGAAGATTATGAAAGAGCTAATGCTGAAATAGATAAGATTTACAATGATCTTTTTAAGGTGAGGAGATGAAGTGGAGGGTTATGCTTTCAGATATAGATTTAGATGATGAGGAGATAAATGCTGTAGTAAATGTTTTAAAATCAAAATGGCTTTCAATGGGGCCTATTACACAGAAATTTGAACAAGAATTTGCAAAATATTTGGGAATAAAACATGCGTTTGCAGTATCAAATGGAACTGCTGCTCTACACTTAGCATTAAAGGCTTTAAATATTAGACAGGGAGACGAGGTAATAGTTCCATCCTTAACATTTGTAGCAACAGCAAATGTTATCTTATATTGTAATGCAAAGCCAGTTTTTGCAGATATAATATCTTTTGATAATTTTAACGTATCTCCAGAAGATATTCAGGAAAAGATTACAAATAAAACAAAGGCAATAATCGTTGTTCACTATGCCGGTTATCCATGTGATATGAAGGCTATAATAGAGATTGCAGAAGATTATAAATTAAAGGTAATAGAGGATTCTGCACATGCAATAGGAGCTGAGTATAAGGGAAAAAAATGTGGAACTATTGGAGATATTGGCTGTTTTAGCTTTTTTGCGAATAAGAACTTGATAACTGGTGAAGGTGGTATGATTGTAACAAATGATGATAAATTAGCTGAAAGGATAAAGATATTGAGATCGCACGGAATGACATCTTTAACATGGGATAGATACAGTGGCCATTCTTATACATATGATGTTGTAGATTTAGGGCATAATTATAGGTTAAATGAAATAGCATCAGCTATAGGCTTAATTCAATTAAAAAAGCTTGAAAAAAACAATAAAAAAAGAAAAGAACTTGTTATGGAGTATAGAAAGAGATTAAAAGGATTTGAACTGATATCGATACCTTTTAAAAAATTTGGTGAGAAGTCGTCATATCATATATTTCCAATTTTGCTTTCAGAGGAAATAGATAGATTTGAATTTATGCAAAAACTTAGAGAAAAAGGAATTCAAACAAGTATCCACTACCCACCAATTCATTTGTTTACATATTATAGAAAGTTATTTGGATTTAAGGAGGGGATTTTACCAAAAACAGAATATGTTGGAAAACATGAAGTAACATTGCCTTTACATCCATTAATGACGAAGAACGATATCGAATTCATATGTAAAATAATTAAGAACAATCTTTCCTAAGTATAGATACATTTTTAAAAAATTACTATTTAAAAAGAAGTAAGATGTAATATTAAATTTTAAGCCAATATCTAATAATTCATAGTGCTATAATTGTTCTTCTAATGACTTCTGATATCGTCTTATTCTCTTTTTTAGCTAAATTTTCGGTATATGTATACCATATAAAGTGATTAAAAGTTTTTTATCCCATCGACTTATCTGCAAAAAGCATCCATGTTTGATTGTTAATACGTCCCTTTTCAAGCAATTTAAATCCATATTTTTCAAATAACCTTTCATAATCGTGTTTATATATAACAATTCTCTCAGGAATTCCATTACTATCCGTTAATTCATTTATATAAACCATTTTGCACGAATTACATATATTTTTAATAGCTCTCTCTATATTTCTCTTTGTTACGTGCTGAAGAGTTCTATTGCTTATTGCAAGATCAAATCTTTTATAACCAAATTTTAAATCTTCAACCCTCATTTTTATCGTTTTTATATCAGGATACCTTCTTCTTGCAAATTTTAAAGCTCTTTCCGAGATATCTATCCCTACAACATCCTTAATCCCCTTTTCCTTATATAGCCCAAAAAATCTTCCAGATCCACATCCAATATCAAGAATCGATCTTGGTTTGTATTTGTCTATTACATAATAAACTGGCTTAAAATCTGGATTTTCTTTTCTTGCCAATCTTTCTTTATGAAGTTTTTTTGCCATGAGATCCCAGTACAATTCCTGGAATCTCTCGTATAGACTCTGAAGAAATCTAATGACATGTTTTTTAAGCATAATACCTTTTAAATTACATATAATAAAACATTTATCCTCTAATTCTAGTTTAAAATAATGAAAAAGAAGGTGTTATGGTTGAAGCCAACAAAGGGTTATATTAGTATAGGCAGGAATCTAATCGCAGAAGAATTAAGAAAAAGAGGGATTTATGTGAAAGTATTTGAATGTTCAGGATTAAAATCTTTTAAGGCATTTTTACATGCATTAAAATCTGATTTTGATGTAATAATAGGAACTACTCATATCGGTTTGATAATAGGGGGATTGATAAAAATTCTTAGAAGAACATCATTCATAGCGGACTTTGTTGACGAGTACTCATTACTTGTAAAGATTTATCCCTCTTATCTGTATCCTATCTTATACATAATAATTTTACTTGAAAGGCTTTTTTTAAAAATAGCAGATGCAGTAATAGTTGTTCCAAAAAAAGAATATGTTTTATTATCTAAAAAGAGAAGCAATGTTTATAAGACAAATCTTTGTATAAATCTTGGGAGATTCCTAAATGTTAAGGAGAAATTAATTAATAATGCTAGAATAATTCTTGAAAAAGCAGGTGTCGATTTAAATAAACCAAAAATAGTTTATACTGGGGGATTTAATAAAATCTATAATTTAGATCTATTAATTAGAGCTATGAAAGAGTTACCAGACTTTCAGCTCATAATGATTGGAGGAGGTGAAATGGAATATGAATTAAAAAGATTAAAAAAAGAAGAAAACTTAAACAATGTATTTTTTTTGGGTTATTTACCAAATGATATAGTTGCTGGAATTTTAAGACTCTGTAATATTGGGATAACGCTTTGTGAAATACCAAGACAGTTAAAAATATATGAATATTTAGCAGCTGGTTTAAAGATAGTAGTTCCAAAAAGTCTACTTTATAATGAAGATTTTGAATTTGAAAGTTGTTGTATTAGTACAAAGTTAAATGTTAGAGATATTGCCGAGAAAATTAAGTTTGCTTATATTTCAAATAAAAAGAAAGATAAAGGGTTACATAAAAAGCTTAGAAAATACGACTGTAAAGAGGTTAAAGAGTTGTACGCAAATGTATTGATGAGGAACTTAAGTTAAAGCTTAAGAAATGAAAATTCTTGTAATTGGATATATTTGTGTAACATTTAAAAAATTAAGCCAAAATCCTATAGGTAGTTTTGTTATCTGAACAATACAAACATTGATTGACTGATTACGTCAAACTTATGTTACAAAGCTGCAAAACCTGATTAATAATAGAATAAAACTCCATCCTATATACTAAAGTTAAGTTTTCTCGTACTTGAAAGATTATCCTCTTACAGGTGTTTTATAAAAATTATGAGGTGTAGAAATGAGTAAACCAGAATTAACATATTGCATATTACATTACAATAAGCTTGATAAACTAAAAAATACGATTAAACTTAAACATATTGAAAAATACAGTCCTATTCCTTATCAAGTATATTATAAAGATATTTAAAGAATTTAGAGAAAAAACTTGAGTTTAAGGTAATTTACTGTAGTATAAATTTAAGTTGTTCATCAGCAAGAAATAAATTGTTAAGACGTTAAGAGATTTGTTAATATTAAGTACATTTTTACCATAGATGTGATGATATGATATGGTAATGCGGTAGTGTTACCGTAACGTTTATATTCAATTAGATGTATAATAAAGTAATGATATGTCCGCATTGTAAATCGATGGAAGTAGTTAGGATGGGATATTATTTCACTAAATCTGGAGAGAAGAGACAAAGATATAAATGCAAGGGTTGTAGAAGAACATTTGTTCCGAATCCGATAAAGCCGAGGAATTATCCTGAGGAATTTAAGAAGATGGTTGTAAGAGCTGTTATAAGGGAAGAGATAGGAATAAGGCAAGCGAGCAGAATTTTTAAGCTTTCTCCTAAGACTGTAATAGCTTGGATAAGAGATTTCTCAAAAAAAGGATCTGAGAAATGAGATTGAGGTATACAGTCCCGTCATTGAATTGGACAAAATGTGGACTTTTGTTGGAAGTAGAGAAAAATAAATATAGATATGGTTGGCTTTGGAAGTTAATTCTCGTAAAGTTTTAGCTTATGTAGTAGAAGATCGCTCCGTTGATATATTTAAACGATTATGGGATGATATTAACGATAAAATTAAAAATAATGCAATATTTTATACTGATCGCTGGGATGCTTACAACTTAATCCCATATAAGCAAAGAATAGTGAGAAAAGATGGAATTAACTATATAGAAAGATTATTTTTGATATTGAGAAACGATAATCCTAGATTCGCTAGAAAAACTATCAGATTCTCTAAATCTTTAGAAATGCTCAAAATTTCACTTAAACCGTAGATCCACTATTATAATTCATACACACTAAGGTAACACCACCTCAAAACTGTTTTAAGTCAAGTTAGACTGATAGATTTACATGACTTTGCCAAATGTAGCATTAATAACTCTTGACTCCTTCAGAGCTGATATAATTTCAAGAGACTTTACACCAAATATCTTAAGAATTGCTAAATTAGGTGTTTGTTTTAGCAATGCCTTTTCGAACTCAAGTACAACAATTCCTTCAATGATCTCACTTTTCTCAAGTACTTATCCAAATATGTTTGGTGAATTTTCTTTAAAAAGAAGAAAAACTATCGCTGAAATATTTAAATCCGTAGGCTACAAAACAATAGGTATAAATTCTAATACATTAATTGAAATAACACCTGGTTTTAATAAGGGTTTTGATGAATTTCACAACTTAAAAACAAAATTCGGAACAATCTTTTTCAGGGCGTTCTTCAAGAATAAGCTTACTGAAAGACTTGATTCTTTTATAGATTATCATATAAAATATATGCTAAATGAAGACTATCTTCCATTTGTTCGCGGGGAGGTTATAGTTAAGACCTTTAAAAATATTTTAAAGAAGTGTAAAAACCCAACATTCCTTTGGTGCCACTTTATGGATACTCATATACCCTACAAACCACCATCTTGGATATCAGATATAAATCTAAGGAACCCGTTATCAAGACTTTATTATAGTTTAAAACAACGCAGATATACAAGCTTAGCTAAGGAATCTGAAAAGGATATATTTTGGAGATTGTATTTGAACTGTGCCAAATACGTTGATTATTGTATCAGTGAGATTTTTGAAGAACTGAAGAATAATAATTGGATTATAATTATTACCGCGGATCATGGTGATGAGTTTTTTGAGCATGATGGCGTTTCACATTCCCGAAAGCTATACGATGAATTGATTCACGTCCCACTAATTATTTACGGTTTAGAAGATTATTTAAAGTTTAATACAAAAACCCTTGTATCTCATGTTGATATACTTCCTACACTCATAGACCTCTTGGGTTTAAAGTATAGAAGAGATATATTTATCGGTAGGAGTATTTTGGAAAATGAAAGGAGATATGTTTATGCAGAACATAAAGAGATTAAAGCAGTAAGAACTAAAATGTATAAGTTAATTATTGATGAAAGGAACAATAAAATGGAATTGTATAATTTGAAGAAAGATCCTAGAGAAAAGAGAAATTTAATAAATGATTATAAAGATGTAGCTAGAGACTTAATGAGTGTTTTACACGAAATTAGAGAAAAATCTAAAAGTATTGAGGCGAAATATGATGCCCTCAAATTTTTGAGGAGAATTTAAATTAGAAATTATTATAATTTTAAAATATACTTTTTATACCATTCGACGTATCTCCTTATACCTTCCTCAATATCAATTTTTGGTTCCCAACCAAGTTCTTTTTTAGCCTTCTCAGCTGAAACTTTTTTACCACTATAATCTCCAGGTCTTGCTTTAAGATTGTATTCTATTTTTACATCACCACCTACAATCTTTTTTACGATTTCAGCAACTTCCCTAATGGTTACAGGTCTTTTTCCTTCTAAATTGTATGTTTTATTTCTTGCAATCTTTTTCAAAGCAGCAACATTTCCTTCAGCTAAATCTTCAACATATATAAAATTTCTATATTGAGAACCATCACCATATATTACTAAAGGTTCACCATTTAAAGCTCTTCTAACAAATGTAGCTATAACTGTTCCTCTACGTGCCCGTGGGCCATACGGAATACCGTATCTAAGGATCGTATAGTCTATACCGTACAGTTTGTGATAGCTATATATGTACATCTCAGCAGCTATTTTTGATGCTGTATATACATGGTTTACACGATGGATCGCCAAAGGTGTTTCCTCATCAACATATTCGTCAATCGCTGCATCATATACCCAAACTGTACTGGAAAATATAATCCTACCTAGATCGTTTCTTCTTATAGCTTCCAAAACGTTAGCAACACCAAGTATATTGACTTTTCCAGCTTCAACTGGATTTTTATACACATCATTTACATCAGCCATAGCTGCTAAAAGATAAACAGCATCGTAATCGCCAGCTAATGCAACAGTAGTCTTAGATAAATCAGTAATATCTATGTGAATGTACCGAACATCATCACGATGTGGTTTCATTATGTCGAACACTGTGACATCATGTCCAGATTCAATTAATTTGTCAACAATATGAGAACCTATAAACCCTGACCCACCTATGACAGCGATGTTCATCTCATCACCTCACCCAAACATTCAACGACATATCTAACCTCATCTTTACTCATCGTTGGGTAGATTGGTAGGCATATATGTCTTTTGCATAGCTCTTCAGCAATCGGAAATTCACCTCCTTTGAATCCGTATAATTTTTTAAATATTGGCTGTAGATGACATGGTAGTTCATAAACCTCACCGCTCAAACCAATATTGTATCTCTCTTTTAATTCCTTCTTTATTTTTGACCTATCAACATCCTCATCTATAAATGCAATATATTTATAATAATTAGGCCTAACATTTCTCGGAATTTTAAGTGGCTTTACATCAATTTTCTTCAATTCACGATCATAAGTCTTAGCAATTCTTTGTCTTTTTTCTATGAATTCTTCAAGTCGGCTAAATTGAGTTAAACCGATAATAGCATGAATTTCACTCATTCTCCAGTTGTAACCCATATCTACATGAACATTACCGTAAAATCCAGCCTTTCCTTGATCTCTAAGTATTATCGCTTTCTTGTATATATCTTCACTATCAGTTGTAATCATTCCTCCTTCACCTGAAGTTATAACTTTTGTTGGATAAAATGAGAATGCCCCTCCAATACCAAAACTACCTGCTTTTTTACTTTTGTATTCACTACCGTGAGCGTGTGCTGCATCTTCAATTAAGTACAGATTATATTCTTCACAAATCTTTATAATTTCTTCAATTTGTGGTGGGACAATTCCACCAATATGCACAACGATAATGGCTTTTGTATCTTTTCTAATAGCCTCATTAACACTTTCTGGATCAATACAAAGGTTATCTGTTATGTCTGCGAATATCACTTTTCCACCAGCATGAATAACCGACGCTGGAGTTGCGAAGAAAGTATTTGTGGGAACTATTACTGAAGAATCTTTAACATTAATGCATCTCAACAGTATTTCAAGAGCGCTCGTTCCACTATTGGTCGCTATGGCATACTTAGTTCCAACGTATTTTGAAAATTTTTCTTCGAATTCTTTGTTGTATTTTCCTAAAGTTAACCACCCAGTTGACAGTATTTCTTTTACTTTATCTAAGATTATCTCAATGTCCTCTTCTGGGAAATACACCCTTGCTGGCGGAATAATCATGATCTCTCAAAATCTCTATTGCTTATTAAACTTTCTACTGACAGCTTCTACATAATACAGATGACAGTGTTTTAAAGCAAACCTATCGAGAATGTCGTTACAAATTTTGGCAAAAAATATCGGGATAATTCTACCCCTAAAACCGCTAAAAAGTGTAATTGGTGTAATAAGTCCGATTCCCCGTCTATAAACTACATCAAATCCTGCTGATCTTAGCATAATTTCAAACTCATCGGGTGTGTAAAGAGTAACAAATTTACTCTTAAATCTCCTAAATTCGACCCAAAAACCGTGAAGAGAATTTTTATTTGAGATATCAGCATATAGTATTTTACCCCATCTACTTATCTTTTTTAAAAGAGTGAACAATTCGTTTTTCTTAAAATATTGAAAAAGTAATGTAGCAGTAACAACATCAAATGATTCATCAAAACTTAGATTTCGTATATCTTCGTTTATAACATTTACATCTGGAAATTGTTTTTTTATAAGATCACAGTAATGTTCATTTATTTCAACTGCTGTAACTTCGTAACCCTTTTTATGCAATATTTCAACGATTGCTCCGTATCCCGAACCTAGATCAAGTGCCTTTTTCCCGTTACCTTGAGGAATTCGTTTTTCCAAAAATGTATGAAGCTTTTTGAAAACGACATTACGTGGGTCTCTTTTGTTACCCCACCATTCAAGATGATATCGCTTTAACTCTTCAAGATCATTCATATTGTGCATTAATTTAAGTTTGGATAAATATGTTTCGAATTGGATCATGAGAAGACTTATTAATCAAAACAAATCATAAGAGATTTGATGAGTATTACATTGGCTACCATTAACTTCCTTAGAAGTGATAGAACGAGGAATCTATTAATGTCTGTTCCAAAGGAAATAAAGAAAGTCTTAATAATAGATAACAATAAAGAACTAGACCAAAAACTCTATGATGAAAGTTGGGATTTTAACCTTGAAGTAATCAAGGTACCTTTTAATACACCCGAACAAGTATGTAAGCTTAAAATTGTAGAGAATATAAATACAAAGTATTTCGTTTTAGTAGATAATGATATGGTTTTGCCAAACAACGTTTTGGACTTATATACTATAATTAAATCAGACTACAAAATTGGCGGTGTTTCGGGAATTCTTCTGGATCATGGGTATAAGCCATGTTGTGGGGCACATGATATATTTATCGAGGATGGTTATTTAATAAGGGACATAAGAGAGAAGATACCTAATAAAATTAGAAGAATTAATAATTTAGTTTTTATTAAATTTGATTTTATACCACATGCTGCTATATTTAGAAAAAAAATATTTGAGGATTATACTTATGATCCAAAGATGTATTTTGAGCATATCGATTTCTTTTTGGGACATTGGTATTTAAAAAAGTGGATATTCGGTATTTGTCCACATGTTATATTTCAACATTACCCTGGTTGGGAAATTGATAAGGAAATGTATGCGACATTCAGAAGAAACAAGAATGTATTCAGGGAAGGATACAAAAATCTTCTCAAAAAATGGAAATTGAAGGGTGTAATTTGGAGAAAACTATATTTTTGTCCAGATGAAATATTAGTCAATCCAATCCTATCACGAATTAAAAAGAACTTACCAAAATTTGTAGCTTCTTGGATAGACTACAAAATCTTAGACTTTGCATACTACAAAAAATAAATAATTTAATTTATTTATTTATTTTTCTTATATTGAAATATTTAATTATTGTATCAAAAATATCTAAATGTGTATTCACTAATAAATCTTTATTGTTCGATGCAATGATACCTTGTTTGGAATCGTGGATATGAACCCATTTCGCTCTCCTTTCCTTTTTCATACCATGATCGCTTAAAATTATAATATTATCTGGGTCTATATACTTAACTAACTCCCTCGTGCTTTCGTCAATTACCTTATACATCTCAACAATTTTGTCCCAATCCTCTTCAACATGCATAAACCTATCTGGTAAAACGAATACTATAAATGCAAAGTTAAATTCAAACTGATCATAAAGCCATTTTATAGCTTCAACTTCTCTAAAGTGTTGTTCGAATAACTCCGCTTTATATTTCCTTAAATCGCTTTGCCTTTTTGGCTCACCTTGATAAATTTTTTTAATTCTATCTTCAAGTCTTTTTGGATATACTCCATATGAATCAGGGTAAGGAACTCCAGAAACCCATACACCATAGATTCGTTTTGGAGGATGTGTAACAGGAACACTCCAAGCCAAAGAGTTCGGTATTAGTTCCCAGATTCTTGGAAACTTTATATCATATGATGTAGGAGGTCTTTTATAAAAAAGCTTGTATATTATCCATGGTTTCACTGCCCGTCCAAATAAATTTGACGGTATTAGGAAATCTATTTTTGAAAATAATTTAAATAACTTTTCATTTTCAAGTACACCTCCTAGTGACAAAACTTTGTGCTCCCAAAACGATTTTCCAGTTGTAATAGTCGTCCAAGCTGCTCCCGAATCGACTTCTCGTTTTTGCCAGAACGGTTCAGGTAAAAATATCTGTCTGTATAATTTTCTGTAAAGTTTTGGTTTGATCATTTCTAAATGGTTATATGTGGCACCATCCCATCCTATAACCAATAACTTCATAATTCATTCTTGAATATAATTTCCTTATAAAAACTTTATTTCTAGATAACTGTCATACAATTTTTAGCTGTAACTGAATAATTATCCTCTAATTACCTTTATTAAATATATTATATCATCTTTATTTAACCCTTTTATAATAAATAAAGATGAGAAGTATACGGATAATAACATTAAAATTTCAATAAAACCAACAATCAATCCTTTTGGTTCTGGTAATATCAGCATTAATATCAAAATTATTAGAGTAGAGATTATTGGCTTTAGACATACTTTTATTTTTGGTAATATTCCAAAAATTTTATAGAGAACAATTATTACAAACAAAATAACAAAAATTCTAGAAATAAGTGTTGCAAGAGCTGCACCAGCTATATTCATATGGAGTATTAAGAAATAATTTAGTATAACGTTTAAAATCATGCTTGTAAAAACAATGGATGCAGTAATATCCGCCCTCTCTTTTGCATTAATTACTGAAATTAAATAGTTAAAGGCTCCAGGTATTAAAGCAAAGGAGAGAATAACCATCGCATTGACTGCTGGTAAATACTGCGAGCCATATATTGTTAGTATAATATTCTTAGAAAACCAAGCCAAGATTACAGCTAATGGAAATGTCACTATAGCTACATATCTATTAAGCACCTCCAAAGATCTATTTATATCTCTAATGCTGAGTTGCGAGAAAACGGGTAACAATACGCCTGAAATTGATGAAATAAAGTCTATAATCGCGAATACAATTGTATAAGCAGCTCTATAATACCCAACATCTGTTGCTCCTAGTAGATATCCAATCATAACACAATCGATATAAGCATAAATTATTCCAGATACTCGCGCTACAGTCATAAATCCAACATATGATTTAATCTTTGCTTTAGATTTTTCATATTCACCAAATATATATTCTCTATATTTTAATAGCAATACAAGCATGAGATATACTAAAACTATAAAATACGACAATACCGTTCCTATCAGGGCGCCTGTAGCAAAAAACATGAGTGCAAAATAAATGACAAGGATCAATCTAGATATCTCGTAAATTACTTGCTTAAAAAAAGTGTATTCAAATCTTTGGAGCCCTCTAAAAAATGAGTCCAAAAAGTTTGAAAATGGTGCTATAAGAACGATAAATCCTGAGATAGCAAATGGTATTATGAGTTTTTTGCTTCCAAAAAATTCTGAAAGTTTAACAGAAGAAATTATTAGTATAAATGAGATCGTAAATGCTAATACAAATTCAAATTTTAATAGATACCTAAAAATCCATCTTATACTTTTAATATTGCCTTTACCATCAAAATAGGCTATATATCTCACCAGTGCACTCCTGATTCCAAGTGTTGCAAAGGCAATGGATATATTTGCAATTACCAAAGCTAAGCTGTAAATACCGAAGTATTCTGGTTTTAAAATTCTTGCAAGTAAGATTGAAATCAGTAATCCTAAAATACTACTAACCATTAAAGCAGATGTGTTATAAGCTGTATTTTTTGCAATTCTTCTTGCAATCTCCACTTTTTTAAAAAAATGTCTTAAGTTATTTTAATCTATGGTTTAATTATTATACGTATATCAAGAGCTTCTCAAAAGGGTGATTGAAATTAACAATACATTTAAGATATATCAATCGTTTAGAAATCTCTCCTCAATACCTAATCTTTTAACTATTTCCATTTGTTTTAAAACAAGATTTCTTGCAGAATTTATATCAAATTCCTTTAAAATCTTTCCTTTTTCCATTACCTTTTGAATTAATGGTTCGCCGTTGCCTTTTTCATTAAAGAGCTTTATCTCGTCCTTTAATTCATCCCAGTTCCTATAAACCTGTTTCATACCACTTCTTTTTCCCCTTTTTGCAACAAATTTTCCATCCTTTTCAACTATATCCATCGCAAAATCTATCGGTCTTGCTCCAGCTATAGACGTTCCAACGCCAAAAGCGTCTACGATATCTCTCAACTCCAGCACATCCTTAACATTCAATCCGCCGCTCAGAACGATTCTAACGTCGTCTCTGCCCCTTATCTTAAGCTCCCATCTAACCTCCTCAATTATTTTCCTCATATTTCCCCTTCTTGAGGAAGGTGTATCGAGTCTGACACCGTCAACTCTCTTGACGTTCTCAATTGCCAGAATTGTCTCCGTCTTCTCATCGAAGTATGTATCTACAAGCATAATTCTCGGGACATTCTCTTCGACTATTTCATCATAGGCTTTCCAGGCTTCTACCTGATCTTCAAAACATATTATGAGTGCATGGGGCATTGTCCCCATACTTTTAATTCCCAAGTACTTCTCCGCGGAAAAGTTGCTGACACCGTCAACACCACCTATATATGCAGATCTTTCAATCAGAGCGGATAGAGCGGGATGCATTCTTCTCGTTCCGAATGAAAATATCTTCTTATCTCCAGATGCCAGCTTAAATCTAAATGCTTGAGTTGCAATCGCCGAGGGATAGCATATAAATCCTAAAATGGCAGTTTCAAATCTTGCAAAATCCAGATATCTACCAACTATCGTTAATACGGGCTCGTTTGGAAAAAACAGGCATCCTTCCGGCATTGAATATATGTCGACAGGTTTTCCTTCCATAAGCTTTAAAACGTCGTTTATACCGACGAATATCCCCCAGTCTGAAGTCGTGACCTCGGCAACGACGTTAGGATTCACACCCTTTTCTCTAAGTATCTTCTCAGTCCATATGAAGTATTTGTCCGTCGTAATGCCATCCCTTATATCTCCTTCATCCACGATTAGAAATCTCATAAGATCACCTCACGCTTCAAAATGGTAGTCTTACATGATCTCCTCGCACTCGCACGGCTTTTTTCCACATCTTAAGCAGTATCCCGGATACTTCTTTTTTACCTCCTCCTCTAAATCTATATCATATAGGTTTGCGAGCGATACAAGCCATGCGAACACATCTGCCATCTCCTCACCGATCGAATTTAGATCGTTTTTCCTCACAGCTTCAGCAAGCTCACCTATTTCCTCAATGAACCAAAGCATGGTCTTTTCCTTACCTCTTTTCGCATCTCTCTTTAAATAGAGTTCCTTAATCAGGTTTTGAAACTCCCTTATCTGCATGACGCAACACCTTAAATCCTAACCGGTATACCCCTATCACTCAGATATCTCTTTATGTCCATTATCGATATTTCCCTGTAATGGAATATCGATGCTGCCAGGCAAGCATCAGCCTTCCCATATACGAAGCCTTCATAGAAGTGTTCAAAGGTTCCGGCACCTCCAGATGCAATTATCGGTATGTCGACCTCTTCACTTACCTTCCTGGTTATAGGTATGTCAAATCCCAGCTTTGTTCCATCTCTGTTCATCGATGTTAAAAGTATTTCTCCCGCACCAAGTTCCTCTACCTTCTTTGCCCATGAAACCGCATCTATCCCTGTCGGCTTTCTCCCTCCGTATATGTATACCTCGTACCATGCCTTTCTACCATCCTCGAGTTCTATTATATGTTCTCCCCTTCTCAAATCGAAGTTTCTTTTACAGTCTATGGCAACTACTATGCACTGTCTCCCAAATATCTCCGAGGCTTCTCTTATAAGATCGGGATTTTTTACAGCAGAAGTGTTTATCGAAACCTTATCGGCTCCAGCGGAGAGAATTCTGTTTATGTCCTTAATATTTCTTATTCCACCACCAACCGTAAACGGAATAAATACCTCTTCAGCAGTTCTCTCAATTACGTCGATCATCAAATCCCTTCCTTCCGGTGATGCAGTTATATCCAAAAATACGAGTTCATCGGCCCCTTCTTCATCATATCTCTTGGCAAGCTCAACTGGATCTCCCGCTTTTCTCAGATTTACGAATTCAACACCCTTAACGACGACAGCACCCTCTTTATCAAGCGTTACATCTAAACATGGAATTATTCTTTTAGCAAGCATAGGCGTAGTTATTAACAAAGTTTATAAAATATAACGCTTTAGACCGCTCTAACATCTCCACTGAAAAGTAGACAAAGATGCTATATAGAACATATGAATTTATTTTTAAAAATATGTTATATATATTAATAAAAATATTTTAAAAAACTTTTTGATTGAATTTTTTAAAATAAACAAACCTATAGAAAATTTTATTAACATTAAAATATTAGCTATATTATGACAAAAACGGTTCATATAATCACAGTCGGAACAAATAAGGATCTGATAGTCGAGAGCATAAAGACAAGCGGAAAGCCTATACAGAAAGCGTATCTGGTGATAGAAAAGGATAATGTGGATTCTCATAAGAACGCTGAAGAGATAAAGAAGATGCTGGGATCGTTCATAGATGTTAGAGAACTGCACGTAGACTGTGAAATATACTCAGCATTGCTCGAAATACTAAAGGTTATAAAAAAGGAGAAAAGGGATGGAAACGAGGTTCTCATAAACTTATCTGATGCTTCGGAAAATCTATGCCTGGCTTGCTATATATCTGCTCAGATATCCGAAAGCAAGGTATACATGGCGTTAAGCAATGAAAAGATAAGGATAGTTGACCTCCTGATTCCTCCGATTAAAAAGATCGGAGATGACAAGATAACGATAATAAAGACGATTGATGAGAACGGGGGAGAGATTGAGTCTATTAATAAACTGATAGAAATTCTCGAGGGTAAAACGCAGGATCAGAAGAAGTACATGGCTCAGAGAGCTAGAATGAGCTACCATTTGAAGGGATTGGAAGAGGATGGATTAATTGAGATGAAGAGGGAGGGTAAAAACGTTAGAATAAGGCTTACACCTCTAGGGAAATCGTACGTACTGGCCTATGAGGGTTAGGGTTGAGCTTTTTGCAACCCTTAGGAGATTTGGGAAATCCTTCGAGGTTGAATGCACTGGAGATCTTAAAGATGCTTTTCTTGCCGTGGCTAAAGAGCTTAGGGATAAGGGGGATGAATTTTTAAAGGAGATATTCGATGAAGATGGTAATATAAGAAAAGACAGGATCATTATGATAGATGGCAGGAACATAAAGGATGAGCTGATCGAGCTGAGAGAAGGATCTAGGATAACCGTATTCCCGCCAATAGCTGGAGGTTAGTTCAATTCAAATTATAAATCGAAATGTTTTTAATATATTAAATCAGAATTCAAACGATGGCGAACGGGTATATGGATAGGATTTTGATAGTAAATCTGAGCGACGAGAGCATAAGAATTGAAAAAATAAATTTGGATATTGCAAGAAAATATCTGGGCGGAAAGGGTTATGCAACGTACCTTCTGTACAGATATCTTGAGAGGTACGAAAAGGAGGGAAAATATCCGAAGGATATAGACCCGTTCGGCGAGGAAAATGTTTTGATATTTGCAACGGGTCCTGCAACAGGTGTGAGCGGATTTCCCGAGGCTGGAAGATATCATGTCATGGCCCTGAAGAGCCCACTAACGGGCTCTGTTGCCTCTGCAAACAGTGGAGGGAAGTGGGGACCTTATCTAAAATTTGCAGGGTTTGATATGGTTGTACTAGAAGGTAAAGCAGATGATCCCGTTTATCTGGAGATAGTGGATGGTTCTATAGAGATAAGAAGTGCAAGAGATATATGGGGTTTGAACACATTCGATACAACTAGGATATTGAGCAAGAAGATTGGAGATAAGTGCAGTGTTGCGTGTATAGGACCTGCAGGTGAAAACCTCGTCTATTATGCCTGCATAATAAACGATGAACACAGAGCCGCTGGTAGAACAGGCGTCGGAGCAGTAATGGGGTCCAAGAAGGTTAAGGCAATAGTGGTATCTGGAGATAAGAGACCTGAAATAGCAAAACCCGATGAGTTTAGAGAGAAATCAAAAAAGGCGATTGAGAAGATAAAAAACAATCCTGTTACGGGTGAAGGTTTACCCAGATACGGAACTGCAATTCTTGTAAACATAATAAACAACGCGGGAATACTTCCATATAAGAACTGGCAAACAGGGTATAATAAAGATGCAGACAAGATAAGTGGTGAAACTCTTACAGAAAAGTATCTAAGAAAGAGAATTGCATGCTGGGGATGTTTGATCGGTTGCGGAAGGGGAACAGAAGTCAAGGAAGGATGTTTCCAGATACTCAATACCGAAGGCCCTGAGTACGAATCTATATGGGCTCTTGGAAATTCCACAGGCGTTATGGAACTCGATGCGATAATAAAGGCAAATCATCTGTGCGACGAGTTGGGGCTTGATACGATTTCGATGGGGTCAACGATAGCTTGTGCAATGGAGTTAAGGGAGAAGGGATACATAAGCGATGAAGAACTGCAGGGTCTGGATCTGAAATTTGGAAATTCGGCTGCAATGGTGGAGGCTGTTTGGAGAACTGCCTATAAGGCAGGATTTGGGAAGTATCTGGCGTTGGGCAGCAAAAGACTTGCGGAGATGTTCGGAAATCCTGATCTATCTATGAGTGTTAAGAGTTTGGAGTTACCAGCATATGATCCGAGAGGTGCAAAGGGTATAGGACTCGTTTACGCAACAGCAAACAGAGGAGGATGTCATGTAACGGGATATACGATTTCTCCCGAGATACTCGGTGTTCCTGAAAAAATAGACCCTTTAACGACTGAAGGAAAGGCGAAATGGGCTAAAATCTTCCAGGACTTCACATGCGTTGTAAATTCAACGGTAAATTGCCTATTCTCGACATTTGCATTAGGAGTTGAAGATTACGCCGAATTGCTTTCTGCTGTGACGGGATTTGACCTAGATGCGGACAGTCTCATGAAGATAGGAGAAAGGATTTACAACCTTGAGAGGCTGATAATCAACAAGCTCGGATTTGACGGTAAGGATGATACACTGCCAAAGAGGTTATTACAGGAGCCCATGCCGGACGGTGTTGCAAAGGGTCATGTGGTAGAACTCGAGAAGATGAAGGAGGAGTATTACAAACTTAGAGGATGGGTAAACGGAAGGCCAACAGAAGAAAAGCTTAAGGAGCTGGATATACCGTAGCACAATTATTAAATCCAAAAAAATCTACTTTAATTTTTACAAAAAGTAAGAAATCCTTGCATTTCAGTGTGAGGATGAATTAAGGTTTGTTGTTAGTTTTATATGATTTATCGAATGGGAAAGGTAAAACAAGCCTTTATAACACCGAATTCCGTAAGGGATAGGGGTAACGGGGCTTTGACAGGCCACATGCATATCCTATAAGAATATGCACAAACATTCCCGCTAGAATTCTCGTACTTCAGTGCGGGAGGAGGTCAAATTAATAAAAAGTGTTTTTAAATTGAAGGGCCTAGAAATCTCAATGGATTTACTTTGGAGAGATCAAACGTTATTCAAGAACATGGACGCATTCGATTTCGATTACATACCTGAGGAGTTTTTGCATAGAGACGGGCAGTTAAATCAACTTATGTTGAACCTAAAGCCAGCATTGAAAAAATCCCAGCCAATCAATACTCTTTGTCTGGGTCCGCCTTCCACTGGAAAGACTACAGCTGTCAAGCTGATATTCAGAGAGATAGAGAACGAGAGCGATGAGGTGATTCCGGTTTATATAAACTGCCAGATAATAAATTCAAAGCAGCAGATATTTTCAAAGATATTTAGAAGTGTTTACGGATACAGCCCGCCGTCATACGGAGTCCCGTTCATAAAGCTCTATTATAGCATCCTAAATAAAATAGTGAATGAAGAAAAGGTTCTAATAGTTGCCCTTGACGACTTGAACTTCATGTTCGACGATACAACTTTAAACGAAGTGATCTATTCCCTGATAAGAGCACATGAGGAGGTTGAGGGTGTAAAAACTGGGATTATATGCATTTCAATAGATACGAGGATAATGAAAAGATTTGATGTAAACGTCAGTTCGATATTCCATCCAAGTGAAATATACTTTCCTCCTTATTCAAGACAGGAAATATACGATATACTATCATCAAGGGCAAAATATGGGTTTTATCCAAATGTTTTAAGTCCTGAAGCTCTTGATAGAATAGTTGATTTAACTTATGAAAGCGGAGATCTGAGATTTGGAATTTATCTCTTAAAAATGGCCGGATTGGAGGCGGAAAAAAGATCTAGCAGAAGAATAGATGTTAAAGATGTTGAAAACGTGTGCAGAAATGGTAAAAAGGTGTTTTTGAGAAAGAGTATTCTGGCTTTAAACAGTCTAGAAGTCGCGCTTTTAAAGCTAATATATTCGAACGATGAGATAACGAGTGGGCAACTCTTCAAGCTCTTCAGAAAAAAGCATCCGATCGGATATACAAAGTTCTACGAAATCCTGTCAAAGCTTGAAAATCTAAAGCTCATAGATACAGGATATGATCGAAAAGGAAGGGGAAGATCAAGAATTATAAAGAAAATATATAATTCAGAAATTGTTTTAAATGCTATAAGAGAATTTAGATTGTAATGCGAATAAAAAAAGATGTACGGATTTTTTAGATAAAAACAATTATAAAAAGTTCGATACTCATTTTACACGTAAATATACGTTTATAAATAGAAATAGGGTAAATAAATGAAGTAATTCGAAAACAGATTGTTTTTATCTAGCAGAAATGCACATGCAAGTTTATTAATGTTTTTTTAGGTTCTTTACTTTCGCGGCACTCATAGGCTTTAACTATGTCATGATCATGACATATTTAAATGATCGGAACTTCTTGCAATATTAAATTGGGGTTAAGAAAAAAGTCGATTAAAGGTCTGAGAAGTCTGAGTTTCATCCAAATATGCTGTTTATCGATGAGATCTTTTAATCCCTTAAAAAATCGTTCATCAATTGTTTTAACATCTTTAAAACCTTACGCAGGGGTCTGATATGGAGAAGTACGCTAACAATTTAGAAACAGCATACATCTATGCACTCGATAAATTTATCCAGACGGATCTGACAATAAAGGATGTAATGGTTTTGTTTAACAGCGATCCCATAAAACTCGTAGAATGCATTAAGGATTTAATCGAGGAAGACTTTGGGACAGTTGAGAAGGTGAGATTCATCAGTTGTAATGTCGAGAACGGTATTATGATGATTAAATACTTCGTTTACACTAGATACGGAAGAGTACCCATTGCGGTAATACACATAACAGAATCTGAAGAGATAATTATAAAAGTATAGTTTTCAATTTTAACAGCGTAGGGAATCTAATTTAAGTCAGACTGTCAGCCCGATCTAAAATGAGTCTAATCTTTTTAAGGACATCTTTATAAGGTATTTTGTTCTTCCTTATCAAAATAACGTCAAGAACGCCTTTCGGTTTGTCTATAGCAAACTCCTCCCTAACTATGAGTATCAGCGGTATTCCCGCTTCTTTAATCTTTTCAAGCTTTCTTCTAACGTATTCTTCAGTCCAGAATCCTGCTATTTCAACGTAAACACCTTTTTCTTCTTTCTTTATCAAGAAATCCGGAATATACGCGTTTTTTCCTGCCCTGATTATTCCTGGTTCTCTTATGACCTCGTAACCGAAATTCTTCATCCTCCTCGCAAATTCCTCTTCCAGAGATGAATCGTAATCAACCTTTTCAACGTAATCGATCGGGAAAAGATCTCTCTTCTTATCGGATATCTCAAGGAAGTAAATCCTCTTCTCATGTTCATCTAAAATCTCAGCCTTAATCAACCAGTTTTTCGCCTTCATTATTTCGGATATTAGCTTGGCCATCGATGTTCCGTACTTCCTCGTCATCTTTAAAATCGATGCAGCTCCGGTCACACTGACAAATAACCTGCCATCCTCTTCAAAAAGTTCGTACATCAACCCCAACCATTTCAGCCTTCTAAATACGTTCTTATGGTTTGAGGAAATCCAGAACACCAACCTCAAACAGTTAAAGATTGTCGTTTGAAGTAATGACAGGTTATACCTCTTTATCAATTCAAATGGAGAAATATCAGAAACCTTCTTTAATATCAATTCATCTTCCCTGTCTGCAAACATTGCCCTTTCTATTTCATCTATTTCAACTCCAAAGTACTCCGATGCTTCCTTTAATATCCTGTTTCTCTCATCCAGCCTTGTTATGTATCCCCTTTCAAATAAGAACATTCTGACTGCTAATGGATCGAGCTTCGTTGATCTCTCGAACTGGCAATCCCTTTCGATTATCTTTGCAAAACCCCTCACTTTTCTGTAATTCCTGGCGTTTTCAATTCTTCTTAATTTTTCCTGAATCAATCCGTATTTTCTATTGATACCCAATTTATAAATTCTGATAACTCTTTCTGCAAGAGCTACTTCATCTGTTCCGGCAAATTTCGGATAAACCTTTTTCCCAACTCTTCTGACTTCGAGTAGCTCTTTCGGTAACACATTAGATATTGTGAAATTTGAACAAAAAACTTTATGTATGTATGAATATATTTTATATTCATTTCCTTATTTTATTCACTCAGGGACTAGTGTCTTTAATGACGATTTTTGCATGTATTCATCTCTGATCATCTCCCAGCTCTGAACAGTAGATCAAAAAGGGTTCGACATATTTTTCAATTTAAATAACGAGGAATTTAACCTTAAAAACCCGAAAGCCCTTGAAGGGCGAGATGTGGGTTATAAGTCAGGATGTGGGGAGCCAATTCCCCTGAAAGCTACCGAATCAGGATGTGGGAGAACTTCTTCGGGATTTAAAGTTCCTAAATGTTCCCAAAGCAGAGAACGGATATTTGGAAATCATATAGGAGTTAGGAGAACTTAAAAATTTTAAAATAAGCATTTGGATTAACATAATTGCCAACTTTTAGATCTACTGTAAAGAGCGAGGCTTTTAGTCCACAAACTTCGGTAAAGTGCCACGAAAATTTAGAACCAGCCCCTTTCTTTCCAATAAGCATAAACATGTGGCATTTGACTTGAGTACATTGCGATGACTTTTGCAAATCCTCTCAGAGGCCCTATTTTACGTATTAAATCCTGATAGTAGTACTTCCTTTTAGTTTTAATTGCCCTTACCAAGCGTTTTCCAAGGTTTTTGCCCTATCGAGTGTTTTCCTGTCTTTTAATATCCCTCCGACTTCCCAGCAGTAAGCTTTAATCGAACACACTTTGTACGCTCCCATGGCCTAGAAAGCATCGTTGAGACATCTTGTCACTTTTTTGCACCGTAATATCCACCGACCGATACGCTTACTATGTATTTTCCCTTAAGACTCTGTTTAAAGATTAGGAGTATAGACCACAAAATTTGTAAACATGTTATCAAAGATTATCATTTGATAACATATGAAAGCAAGTGAAGTAATGAGATTGCTTGGGATTTCGAGAGTAACGTTAAACAGATGGGTTAAAAAAGGGATGATTAAAGTAAGGAAATTACCGAATGGCAGGTACGAATACGACGATAAATCTGTTTACGAGATATTGTTAAAGAAGACTGGTAGGAGTTTAGAGCGGAAGACGATAATTTATGCGAGAGTTTCGACGAGGAAGCAAAAAGCAGATTTAGATAATCAAATAAAAACATTAAAACAGTTTTGTATTGCAAAAGGATGGAAAATTGACGGTATTTACAAAGATGTAGCGTTAGCGTTAGACTTCGACAGAAGAAAAGAATTCAACAGGCTAATAGAAGAGGTAATGGATTATCAAATTGAGAGAGTCGTAGTAATGAGGAAAGATAGACTAACGAGGATAGGATGGAAATTCTTCGAAAACTTCTTTAAGAGGTTTGGGACTGAAATAATAGTAGTAGAAGACGTTGTGGACGAGAAAACTGACAAAGAAGAAATTATTGAAGAAATTATTACGTTATTACATAGCTTTGCCATGAAGTTTTATTCAAATAGGAGAAAGGTTAAGAGGAAATTGGAGGAGATGCTGAGTGAAGGTAAAGCTGGTTGAGAGAATTTGGATGAGAAAGAACAAGAAGGTGAAACACTCAACTAAATTGGTTTACGATTTAGCTCACTTCAGAAATTTAACGCTGATCTTCATTCGCAAGTATCACGAGAAAACTGGAAAATGGGTTACTTCTGCTTCAATCTTATACACTCTCATAGCAGGTAGGGTTAACCGTAGTAAGATCAAAAATGAGAAGAAAGTCGATAAGCTAAGAGAAATAGAGTCCAATTTGGACGAAGAACTCAAGGAATGGCTGGACAAGATGAGGAAACAGAAAAAGAAGGTGGACAACAACTATTTGATCCAACAAGTTCTGAGACAGATAGAGAAAGACTTTAGGAGTTACTTCAACTCGATGAAAGAATACCACGAGAACCCAGACAAGTTTACTGGAAAACCCGAACTGCCCAAGCCAAAGAAACTCAAGAACTTGCACAGTTTCACCGTAGAATTCAACGCTAACGTGTTAAAAAGAGAGGGTAAAAAACTCAAACTGAGGTTAAGGGTTAATTCAAACAAGTGGATTACCGTGAAATTACCACACGAATACGAGGTTAAATCTGTTAGATTGTGCTACTTCCTCGGAGAACTTTACGTTGACGTGGTTAGAGATGTCGATCTGCCAGAAATGAGACCGATAAGTAATTACAAGGCGGGAATCGATCCGAACTTGGATAACCTTTTAGTCGTAACGTCCACGAATCCAGAACTACCTTCGATCATCATTTCTGGTAAGGAAATTAAGGCATTTAACCAGTGGTTCAACAAGCTGAAGTCTAAATACCAGTCGGAACACGATAAAATCGCCAACGAGATAAAATTATTAAAGAACGCTGGTAATACTATTCCAAAAGAGCTAATCGAAAAAGAAAAAGAACTAAGGTGGAAGATCCGACAGCTCTGTATCCACAGAAAGAAGTGGTTCGACAGTCATTTCCACAGACTAACCAAGTATTTAGCCCTGCTCTTGTATTATACTGGACATAACGAAGTCGTTATTGGTAACGGTGCTCTAAACGCTAAAAGATGCTGTAACCTAAGTTCTAAAGTAGCGGAGAAGTTCGTTCAAATTCCATTCAGGAGCCTGATTGACAAGTTGAAGTACAAGTGCGAATCGCTGGGGATCAAGGTTAGAGAAGTCTCTGAAGAGTTCACGTCCAAGATTAGTTGCTTGACGGGTGCAGAAGGTAAAAGAATTGAGAGGGGATTGTTTAAAGACGTAAAGTTGGGTAAGGTTTTTAACGCTGATTGTAACGGGAGTTTTAACATCCTAAGAAGGGGAGCTAAGCTCCCCCGCTTAACTAAACTATTAGATTTGAAGACTTTGTTCAAAAAGCTGTGTAATCCTGTCAGATTCGGTTTCTTTAAATTTATAGAGTTCGTTCAAAGCGTAATCCCCGAATCCTCCAAGTGGAGGATAGGGGATAGTCTCGCTCCGTTAGGAGCAGGGTTTAACCCCGTAGCATTAATTCAGTCGTTCCAAAATACTTTATTCGATAATAAAAGATTGCATTGTTACGCTACGGGGTAACCTGCACTTCATGGCATTAGTTTTCTCATGTAAATCATTCTCCGTTTCACATAAAGATACATTTATATTTATAATTTCTTAATATATTAATCTTAAATTTTTAAATGCTGATTGGTTATTTGAGAGGTTAACTGTATTTAAACACACCGATATAATAGATTATGAGATTATATGTTCGCGGTACTGAAGTATGAAAGGGGAACAATAAGAATTGATGGAGATGTTCATATCCCTCATGCCAAGTGGGATGACAGGAGTAAATGCTATAGGGCTTTGGCATACAAGTACAGAGATATAATCGATTATCTGAACAGTTCAAAGATCGAGTACGATGACCATGTCATGGATGAAATAATTCCGGCACCAGTTTTTGATGTAAACCTAGAATTAAGAGACTATCAAGCTCAAGCAGTTGAAAGGTGGATGATAGATAAGAAGGGAGTCATCGTTTTGCCAACCGGAGCTGGCAAGACTTACATAGCACTTGAAATAATAAAGGAATTGAGTGTCTCGACTCTGGTTATAGTTCCAACGCTGGCACTGCTTGAACAGTGGAAGGAGAAATTATCAATTTTCGGTGAGGAATTCGTCGGTGAGTTTTCGGGAAGAAGGAAGGAGCTCAAACCAATTACAGTCACAACATACGATTCCGCCTACATAAATGCGGAGATTCTGGGGAACAAGTTTATGTTGCTTATTGCTGACGAGTGCTTTACTTACGATACTCAGATTCTAACGGAAATAGGCTGGTTGCCGATTGGTCATATAGTTGAAAACAGACTCAACTTAAGAGTTCTAACGCATAGAAATAGATTCATGCCAATTATAGGTTGGCACAGGGTATCCCCAAGAGGAAAGCTCGTGGATTTAACGTTTGAGGATGGAACTAGGATTAGATGTACAGGAGATCACATGTTTCTGACGGATAAGGGATGGGTTAAGGCTGTGGATTTGAAAGATTACGTTTATAGAATAGAAGAAGATAAGAGAACTTTTGAAGAATGCAGAATAGACGATATCAAATGTGTTGATAAGAGATGTGGTTTCGTTTACGATTTAACGGTTATGGGTGATCACAGCTACATAGCCAATGGCATTGTCGTTCACAACTGCCATCACTTACCCGCTGAAAGCTATCGATTGATAGCTGAGATGTCGGTTGCCCCGTATAGATTGGGATTAACAGCTGTTTATAAAAGGGAGGACGGTCTACATTCATTACTGCCGGATTTGATAGGGGGAATAGTATACGAGTTAAAGCCCGATGACCTTGCAGGGAAATACCTTGCGAATTACGTTATAAGGAGGATGTTAATACCTTTAACGGATGAGGAGAGAGAGGAATATAAAAGGAAATCGGAGAAGTTTAAGCAGTATATAATATCTAGGGGTATAAAGCTAACGGATGTAGAAGATTTTAGAAAGATAGTTATGATGACAGGACTTGATTCAGAGGCTTACGAGGCCTTAAAATCGTGGGAAAATGCCAGAAAAATAGCGTTTAACTCTAAAAATAAGATAAAAACCTTAAAAGAACTGCTAGAAAAGCATAGAGGGGACAAGATAATAATATTCACGAGGTATAACGATCTCGTATATACGATATCAAAGATATTCTTCATACCTGCGATCACACACAAAACGGACAAAAAGGAGAGGAACATGATTTTAAGCGGATTTAAAAAGGGTAAATTCAAGGCAATAGTTAGCAGTCAAGTTCTCGATGAAGGAATAGATGTCCCTGATGCAAACGTTGGAATAATAGTGAGTGGAACGGGTTCTTCAAGGGAATTCATTCAGCGATTGGGCAGAATTTTGAGACCCGCTGAAGGAAAGGATAAGGCAATTCTGTACGAGCTAATTTCGAAGGAGACGGGGGAGGTAAGGGTTTCTAGGAGAAGAAGGAGTATGTAGTGCAGCCATCTGACCTGCCTCCCCGCCCTAAAGGGCGAAAATTCCCGACACGGGAACACCCGGACGGGCAGGCTTGCGGTAGACCGCATACGGCTCGGTCAGAGAGCCGTCCTCGGTCAGCATATAGCTGACCGAATCATCGATGTTATTGCAACCGATAGCTTAATAAATCTTTTGGTTCAAGCAAGAAGGTGTTTAGAGTATAAAAAGCGGGCTTTCCTCCCCGCCCTTAAAAGGCGAGGCTTCCAGCCCGCAAAGGTGTGTGAATGCCTTGCGAAACTGTTAGATATTTGGTAGACGTATATAGACAATGATAGACATTGAACGACTTTATACGATGAAAGAGTTATCAAAGTTATTGGGAGTTACCGCTAGAACGATTCAAAGGTGGGACAAGGAAGGGAAGATAAGGTGTGTTAGGTGGAAAGAGGAGAGTTCCAGAATCAGAAATAAAGAGAATTTTAGGAATTCATGAAAAGAGAAAAATAATAGGATATGCTAGAATCTCATCTCATACTCAAAAGGATGATTTAGAAAGTAGAGTTGATAAAGAGCTATGCGAAGGAAAGAGGATGGGATGTAGAAATACTAAAAGATGTGGGTTCTGGGTTGAAAGAAGATAGAAGAAATTTCAAAAGATTGCTAAAAATGGTAATGAACAAGGAAGTTTCTAAGGTTGTTATAGCGTATCCAGATAGACTAACAAGGTTTGGATTTAAGATTTTAAAGGAATTCTTCAAAAGCTAACTGAAGTTGTTGTGATAAATAAAGAAGAGAAATCACCTCAAGAAGAATTGATTAAAGATTTAATCACTATAATTTCCCATTTCGCTGATAAGTTGTATAGAATGAGATAACACAAGTACAAGAAGGTGGTAAAAGGTGCAAAGAAGATCATATGTGATCCTTAGTTACAAAATAAAACACGATTACAATGTAACAGAATTTCTAAGTAGCTATAGAAATTTACTGCAAAGAGCGATCGACGAGATTTGGGATAATATCCAGTGGATAGAAGAAGTACAAAGAAATTATTACACGACAAAGAAGGGTCGAAGAAGTGTTAAAAAATACTACTACGTCAAGAGACTTATACCAAAAATACCCAAGTCAAAGGAATTCAAAAGAAATCTGAGAGATAAACTACTAAAGGATTGGAATTGTGCGTCACATTACGTGGATTCCGCAATTAAAACTGCCTACTCAATTCTCAATTCGTGGAGAAGGAATTATGTCAAAGGAAGGAGAAAAAGAAGAAAACCGATAGTCAAGAGAAAGTTCGTTAGGGTTAAAGAAACTCTCTACACTCTCGAAAACGATAAACTGAGAATTACGATAAAGCCAAGAGATACATATTTAGAATTCGACTTAACGAGAGCTTGGTTCAAAAAGAGAGTAGAGGGTTGCGATTTGGGAGAACTAATTTTGAAAAAGAACGAGCTAATAATAACGTTTAGAAAACCAGCCAATATATCAACACCATCACAAAAGAAGGTTGCTTGGGACTCAAATTTATTCAGCTTAGACGGATTTTGCAATTGGGGATGGATTAAGGTAGACCTAAAACAGCTATATACTCTACACATAACCTACGAGAACAAGAGAAGAAAAATCCAAAAATTGAGTAAAACCAAACCTAAGACCGCAAAAAGGTTAATGCAGAAGTTTTCTCAACGATACAGAAACAGGATTGGAGATTATCTTCACAAATTAACAACAGATCTTGCGAGAGGATTTAAAGATTACGAGCACGGTTTCGAAGATTTAGATAAGAGGGGAATGTTTAACGGTTGCAAAAAACACAATAGAGTAATTTCTAAGCAAAATTGGAAGCAGATAGTTCTACTAATGAGTTATAAGACTAACGTTAGGTTATTAGATCCTAAAAACTCTACTAAAACCTGCCCCAGATGCGGTGGGGACATGAAGCACCGAGAGGGGCAGGTTTTAAAATGTGAAGTGTGTAATTTAGAGATAGATAGACAGCTAAATGCTTCAATAAACCTATACCTAAGGATGTGGGGTTTTCTTCCCACTCCGAGCACCTTTTACAGGGCGTGAAAAAGATGATCCGTCGCTGGAAGGTGCTAATGAGGAGTGGGAAGGGGGTTACCCCGAAAGGGGACGAGACCGATGATTTACTCCCTATGAACCCTGAGGGAGTTGAGGTTTATGTGTCCCAAGGCGGACATAAAGACTACGTCCGCTGAACCCTAATTACGTTAAATTTAAATAAAATCTGGCGGAGTTGATTTGTCCATGAGAATTGCATACAAATTGGCATACATAGGAACGAACTTTCACGGTTTTCAGTATCAGCCTAACGTAAGGACTGTTGCAGGAGAGCTCATTAAAGCTTTTAAGGAGTTGGGAATAGATGTCAAAAAAGCCAAAATGAGATGTGCTGGAAGAACTGATGCAGGAGTTCATGCGTTTGGACAGGTTATAGCTATAAACACCGATAAACTGATATTTCCTAGGATGATAAATGCATACCTTCCGGATGACATAACGGTATGGGCATGGACGGAAGTAAGCGAAGATTTCAATCCAAGGAAGGCCAAGAGCAGGAAATACGTGTACGTCTTGCCTGCAGAGGGATACGACATATCTCTAATGAGAAAGGCATCTAAACTCTTAATAGGTACGCACGATTTTTCAAATTTCACAAAGGGATTTGGGGAGAGAAGAAGATGTATAAGAACGATATACAGCGTCGAGTTAAGAATTGACAGGGACTTCATAGTTTTTGAAATAGAGGGAAACGCATTCACATGGAATATGGTTAGATGTATAGTCTCGGCACTGGAAGAAGTCGGAACTGGTGGCAGAAGTCTAGAATGGTTCAGAGACATGCTGAGCCCGGAGAGGTACAGAGAAAGGGTTGAGCCGGCACCTGCTTACGGTTTGATACTGAAGGACATATGTTACGAAGACGTTAAATTTGAAATAGATGAATACGCGTGGAAGACTTTACAGCATAGATTTAATAGATTCATAAGTTATCACGGAACGCTCTACAAACTCTTCTCGTTATTCAAGGATTAAACATTAAGTCGAGTAGATAAGTTTTTATTCTATGCTTGGGTCCTGCGATATCTTTTAGATCTGTTAAGCCTTTATTCTGTCCGGATTGAATCCCTTCTTAATCAATAGCTCCTTGACCCTTGCTATGTGATTTCCCTGCAATTCTATGACACCGTTTTTTACGGTTCCACCGCATGCGAGCTTTGTCTTAAGGAATTTCGCTAAATCTTCAAGGTTTATCTCACTTCCGTCTATCCCCTCTATTATTGTAACCTCTTTACCATATCTCCTCTTCACGACCTTAATCGTTATCTGTTGCTGTTCCTTAGCCACTTCTTCACAAACACAGATATCTTTTGGCAGTCCGCATATGGGACAGATCTCCGACATCCCTCCTGTGTACCTCCTCTTTTTTAAAATGTATTCTTTCGAAGATTTTAAGTTTTCGGTAACGATTGAAAGATATGGATATTCCAGAGGAGATAACAGAGCTTTGGAATAGGTATAAACTCGATGAAAAAGTAAAGAAACACTGCATAAAGGTTGCTGAGGTTGCATTAAAAATAGCTGAAAGGATAAAGGAAAGAGGTCATGATGTAGATGTAGATTCCGTAAAAAAAGCAGCTCTTCTGCATGACATAGGAAGATCGATCACACATGACATCGATCACTTCATCCACAGCGGAAAGATAGTTAGAAAAGAGGGTTTTGGTGAAAAAATAGCGAGAATAGTTGAAAGACATTTCCTATGCGGTATCACAAAGGACGATGCGAAAAGGTTGAATTTAAAGGTTTACGGAGATTTCATGCCGGAAACGATTGAGGAGAAGATTGTCTGTTATGCAGATAAGATCGTTAGGAATTGCTGTGAGATCTCGTTTGAAGAGTTCTTAAAGAGACTGGATGAACTGAAGAATAGATATCCTGAAAATGAATGGCTGATAGAAAAGACGAAGGAAAGGGCGATTAAATTGAAAAGGGAACTTAAGGAGTTGGGTGGTTTATGATAGCTGGTATAGATGTCGGCGTTAAGAAGGATTACTTGGCTGTTATCAGGGATGATAAGGTTGTGTATGTAGGGGAACTGGATTTAAACCTGGAATTTAAATTTGCCGGTATAGATGCACCTTTAAGCTTTCCAAAAAGAGGTTATTTCAGGGAATGTGAAAAAAAGCTTCAGAAAATGGGAATAAGAATACTTCCGCCCTTATTTATAAGGGAAATAGCTGAGAAGGGTATTAAGATAGCTAAGAATTTGAGAGATAGAAATGTAGAGGTTTTTGAGGTTTATCCCTATGCAACAAGGGTTCTTTTGAGCATCGCGCCTCATGAGAAGAAGAGAAAAAGAGAGGGTATGTTAAAGATTCTGAAAGACTTAAGAGAGTATATAGATGTCCCAGATGTTAGCAGTCATGATTTAATAGATGCCGTGATTTCGGCCTTAACAGTTAAGATGTTCGTTGAGGGAAAGGGAGAGATGATATGCGGTGAGGATGGATGCATAATAGTTCCAAAAATCTGATATTCAAGCAGTCCCTTCACAGTCAGAAATGTTCTCGCAAAAATCACAAAATGCAAGGGAGCTCTGCCCTTCAGGGGGAGAGGGATTAGGGGAGTGTTTAGATTATGTTGTAGAGTGTTGCAACCTTCTCCCTAAACATTTTTATTTCCCCTCTCTTATTTTTTTCTTCAGAGGGTTGCTCTGACCTTGTCCGATGACAAAAACCGAAGCATATGATGCTGTCGTGAGACGGATCTGATGGTGGTTCCCCTATGGGGAACCCTCGCCCTTTAGAGCGGGAGGAGGTCAGAATCTTCTTAAGCCTTGATCGCTGCTGAAAGATTGAGCAACATCCATTAGATGTGGAAATCTTTCTACTTCTTTCATGTCGATCTCAACAACTTCTGCTTTCGGCTTTCTCCTTTTAAAATAATAATCCTTTGCAAAGACTATTTTCTCGCAGTAAGCCGGGCATTTCATAATCCCAAGCCTTCTACATTGCTCATGGTTTGAACAACTTAGTACCTCATAGCTCATCTGGCTTATTTTCACAATAGTGACGGTTTTTCTGTGTTTTACCTTTACTATCTTTACAGATTCATCGATCATCGTAATCAGATAATAATTGTTATTATGATATATATTGCTTTTGCACAGAGATGAATCTTTGAGATTTCGTCGAACTTTAAAAAATTTTGGTTTATATAAGCAACAAGATAATAGCAAAACTGTATATTTATTTTCTAATATTATAAAATTTTTAAACATTAGAATAGACACTGGTTTGAAAATAGGTTATTCTCAGTAGACTTCAGAACCCTCAAAGGGATCACGTATTTATCGACCACTTCTTTAAACGCTATGGCATAGGCTATTAGAAGTGAAGCCACAGAAGCAGTTGTGATAAGACATCCCATGGGATTGTAAATATCAAGAATTATTCCACAACCACAAAAAAGCATGCACGAAAAAACAAAAACCTTTCCGGACTTTCTTATATCTATGAAGTCGACTATTATCGGCATTTCCTTGATGTACTTTATGGAATAAATTGTAAGAGATCCAAGGGGATTACTAAACAAAAAGTCATGATTTCATTGAGTATGGGTGGTATGTATTGGTAGATCTTAAAGCAGAAGTGTATATGACTATTGTGTACATCAGAGTTTCAAAATACTCCTTCTTAACTCTTAGCAATCTGTTTTTTATAATCGTTCTTAGTAATTGAACGTTTACCAGTATTAGGATCAGTATGAAAAGTGAAAAGCCCATATGGGTATTGTATACAGGGGTTAACATTAAGAGAGGTCGTCATGAGACTATTCACTTGTTTGAGTATTTGAGTGATTTTGGAAACTATGGGAACTTAAAACTAATATAAACTACTCACATACTTACTTTGGATGCCATCAGGCTTTGCCGATGACGGCGTAATCCCGTAACCCGTACCCTGTGGTGTGCGGGGATGTAGCTCCCAATGAACCACCGATGGAGATGAGGTGGCTGAGGGAAAAGCCCGTGCAAGTTCCTATAACTTAAATACCAGATAATGCACGGGCGACCACTCATGAGATCTATTATATCTATCTTGTTGAATTCTTCCTTCAATTCAAAATAAACCTTTATGTTCTGAATTAAATGCTCCTTTGTATCGTCATACTTCCAGTGCGAAATGGAAAGGAAAAAACGTCTGCTCTAGCTCCTGGTCCCTCAAGTAGGAGAACAAGGCTACCAGCTGGAAAACTCCATCCAACTGGGAATCAAGGGCAGTAATCCCGGTTTTAAATTTTTTCATTAAAAGTTATTAAAACGTTTCTCTCAAATAAATGATATGTTGAAGTTTGATGAAGAAGGACTTATTCCGGTAATAGTTCAGGATATAAAAACGAAGGAAGTGCTTATGCTTGCCTATGCAAACAGAGAAGCCTTAAAAAAGACATTTGAAACTGGATATGCGCATTACTGGAGCAGAAGTAGAAAGAAGATATGGATGAAGGGCGAAACATCCGGGAATGTTCAAAGAGTTATCGATATAAGAGTTGACTGCGATAACGATGCGATTTTGTATTTAGTTGAACAGAAAGGCGTAGCATGTCATACCGGGAATTACAGCTGTTTTTACAGAAAATTGGATAAGAATATGCTGGAATGATATTAAGCCTTCTTCTTAAACTGAGATTCATACAGACTTCTGACCCTTTCGATCGTGTCAGCATCCTCCACACCCTTGTCATCTCTGAGTCTTATAAATCTCGGAAATCTCAACGCAAAACCACTTTCGTACTTGGGACTTTTTTGAATTTCCTGATAAGCCACTTCAAACACTATCTTTGGTTGAAAGCTTATCCTCTTACCCTCCTCATACTTTATAAGAGGTTTAAATAATTCCGTAAGATCTTCAAGATCTTCATCCGTAAAGCCCGTTGCAACCTTTCCGACTCTCAGAAGCTTACCTGTATCCGTATCTAAGCATGCCAGCTCAAAAGAACTTATAAGATGACTCCTCTTTCCTTCTCCCCATTCACCACCTATCACGACCAAATCTAGCGTCTCCATAACCTCCTTTAGCTTTAACCAGTGCTTACCCCTCTTACCAGGTATATAAGGTGATTTTGGATTTTTCAGCATTGCACCCTCATGACCAGCGTTCAGAGCCTCGCTGTATACTCTCTCAACCTCATCCTTATCGGACGTTACAACCTGCTTTGCAATCTTAATTATATCAGATTCCTTTACGACCGATTCAAGTATCTTCCTTCTCTCCTCAAGGGGTAGATCTATTATCTCCCCATCCTTGTAAAGTATGTCGAAGAAGTAGACTATAAGCGGTATCTTTTCTATCATCTTCGTTATCTCATGTTTTCTCCTGAATCTTCTTAAAACCTGCTGAAATGGCATGGGTTTTCCGTCTTTAACTGCTATCACTTCTCCATCCAGTATCACTCCCTCCTCAACACATTTTTTAATTTCTCTTACTATTTCGGGTAAAGCTCTTGTAACGTTTTCAAGTCTTCTCGAGTATATTGTAACCTTTCCATTACCGTAATGTATCTGAACTCTACTTCCATCAAATTTCCATTCAACTGCAACTTTTTTCATCTCCCTTATGGCATCGGATATATCTTCTGCAACCTGAGCCAACATCATTTTAACGGGTATGTGAAGCTGTATTCTTAAATTCTTCAATCCGTTTTTACCCTCGTTCTTCGCAACCACTGCTACCCTTCCCAAATCGTTTACGATCATGTAACCTCTCTCGACGAGTTCCGAGTCGAGTCCCCAAGCTCTAGCAATTGCATCCCTTATTATCCCCTCACCGACACCAAGTCTCATTTCTCCCAGTATCAGCCTTGTTAAGTATCTTGCCTCTATTGGGCTTGCAGAACCGTAAAGACCGGTAAGAAGCAGTACCTTTCTCTTCTGGCTTCCCTCTCCCTCAAGCGATGCTATTTCGTCAAAGGTTTTTCTGATACTGTCAATTGTCAGCTCTTCTGAAAATAGCGTCATCATACCCTTTCCTTTAATAATTCTCTCAGCAACTAATCCTAAATCGCCGTAATCCTTAACAAGTCTTTCTATTTTATTCTTACTAACCCCGCTAACGTTTTCTAATGCTTTATAAATTAAACCAACACCGATTCCCAATTCCCTCTCATCCCATGGTGGGAATATCCTACCCATAAGGAAATGAACCACGTTATAAAGATCCTCATCGCTATCAACCCTTTTGATGAAGGTTGCAATTCTAGCCGTTAATTCCAGTGTTGATGATATCCTCTCTATTACCGAACAAAATTCCGCAAATTCGCGAAACGCTAAAGGCATATCCATATATCCACCGCTGGATTTAAGAACCTTTGCTATATCATTTCATCCAATCTCTTTTGAAGTGTTTTTTCTATTTTAAAGTAATCTATGCTTGCCTTCCTAACTTCTTCGACAAATTCTTTTTTCGTATAAACACCAACCCTCCATATATCCCTTTCGGCGCTCTTTAGAGCTTTAACGATCGACGACACCTCATCGAGTCTCCTTATTTCGCCGTTCATCCTAACGAGCGCTTTAAACTCTTTTGGCTCCTCCATCCTTGGTATATCAACTGCTATCCATTTTGGATCCACTCCAGCTGCTTCCGCTATTTCTATTTCGGCTATTTTTGGATTTATCCTCTGTATTTCTAGACCGATCTTATCCAAACCCACATATACAGCCCTTTTAAATAGCTTTCTACTATCTATCATTCTCATAATTTCCGAAGGATATCCCTCCTGTTTTCTTAAAAAGCAAGTTATTTCGTAATCATCCATTCTCAAGAATTCCACTGCATCTAAAAAGCCTTCTTCTATGCAGAACTCCACCGCCTTCTCGAACATCTTCCTAGCTATTCTACATACATGATGGAAGTACACGGTGGGATACATAAGAAATCTTGAGATTAGGAGAGATTCTGCTGCTCTTAATCCCTTTGACTCTATTATCATTTTTTTCCCATCAAAGGTAATCTTGTTTATCAGTCTTGACAAATCGAAAACACCATATGCGACTCCTGTGTAATATGAATCTCTAACTAGGTAATCCATCCTATCGGCATCTATGTCTCCGCTTATTATGTCGCAATCAGTTTTTCCTTTAATATGTTTTATTATCTTATTCACATCCAGACCAATCTCAGTTATCGCATCGTATATCTCGCCATTTTTTAAAATCCATTCGACATCCTCATGCTTTATCCTTATATACTTCCTGATTATTCCTTCACTACAATGAGAAAATGGTGCGTGACCTATATCGTGAAGCAATGCCGAAGCAATTATCTCTCTTTTCTCGTCATCACTTATATCCATTTTTTCTGTAAGCTGTTTTGCTATGTGCATGACTCCCAATGAATGTTCAAATCTCGTATGATTCGCTCCCGGATATACAAGATTTGCAAATCCTATCTGGCTTATTCTTCTAAGCCTTTGGAATTCAGGTGTATCTATCAGCTTAATTATCCAGTCTTCTATCCTTAAAAGACCATGTATAGGATCCTGTATCAGCTTCATATCAAATGCTTTCTATGTATCAAAGTATATATTATTTTGGTTTTTATTAAAATATCGTGCGATAGATTTTTTAAACAAATTTTTTAAGTAGTTCTAGGGGCCGTAGGGTAGCCTGGTTATCCTCCCGGCTTTGGGAGCCGGTGACCCGAGTTCAAATCTCGGCGGCCCCATCGGATTTTTTGTTTATTCTTGTATCCACAAATCAATACATCCTTTTAATTAAAACCCTACTATTCTATAGGTCTTTCCTCCATTCATCCATAAGAAATACGAGATTCCCCCTACCTTTTTTCACCTTTTCAATAAATCCTCTTCTTTCTAAATCAGCTAAAGCAAGGCTTAGTTTTGCTTCAGACCAGCCAAGTATATCTCTAAGTTCTTTTTGAGTGATTCTGCCGTTACTTCTTTTTAAAATGTCCAGTATCGCTTTTAGATCATCTGGAAGGGTATCTACAGCTGCTTTTTCAGATCTAGCCTTCCTGAACCTTATGAAGAGATAAACCGATATAAGAGATGCCGAACATATGGCTATGACTCCAACCACCTGATAATTCATATAGCCACCGTACTCTATATCAAATTCTATATCGCTTATCGACTCGTATTTCGTTATGTTTTCCAGTCTTGGAAAGAGAATTAAATCCAGCTTATAAATACCATTCCCTTCAATTCTTACAGTTTCATTACAGTATAGTTCAAATTCATCGAAGTAGTACGCCCTGATTTCATACGTACCGTTAGGTACCTCAAATGAATAAGTTCCATCCTCTGATATGATCCTCTGTAAAGGAGTTGTATTTATCTCGACTATAACCTTGGATAGCGGTTCAAGTTCCCAGGAATAGATTTTACCCTCGATTATGGCCGATTCACCGTTCGATATCAACATCATGAGTATAACAGATATAATTAGAAGTCTTAGGAGTAGCTTACCCATCAATAAGAATAGTGTATAAGAGTATTTAAATTGATGGAATGGGGCCGGTGGGATTTGAACCCACGACCAGCGGGTCTCTTCGGTCAGAGCTCCAACGGGTCATCACATCTCAGGAGACCCGTCTCTCATCACACCGCTGGAGCCCGCCGCGCTTCCTGGCTGCGCCACGACCCCGTCTATTTAGAGGTTAACCCGATGAAAATATAACACTTACGATTATTTCCTAATTTTTGATTTATAAAATTTTATTAAAAATCAATCTTCCTCAGGTATTTCAATCTTACCCTCATTTATCTCCCTTATAACCTCCTTGGGATGCTTACCATCAACGGTTATACCCATTGAGACACATGTCCCCAGAACCTCTTTTACAGCAGACTTCATCGAATAGCTAAGCATCTGTTTTTTCTTTACCCTCGCTATCTTTATTATTTGATCTAATGTTAGATTTCCGACGACTTCATACTTCGTCTTGCTCGCACCCTTTTCGATACCCAATTCCTTTTTTACCAAGGCAGAGACAGGTGGAACACCAACCTCTATTTCGAAACTCCTGTCTTCCTTTACTATTATCTTCACGGGAACAGGAAGCCCGTCGAAATCCTTTGTGGCTTTATTTATTTCATCTACAACCTGCTTGACGTTTAATCCGAGAGGTCCAATCGCAGGACCGAGCGGAGGTCCTGGAGTTGCCCTTCCACCAGTAACAAGCACCTTTACCACCTGCATACTATTCACCTCCCTTGTCAACGACCCTAACGTGATCAGCCTTGACAGTAATGGGTATAGGTACAACTGCCTCTAATAATTCAACTGTAATTTCGTTCTTTGCCTCATCAACCCTCTTAACTATCGCAAGCTCACCCTTAAAAGGTCCTGATATTATTTCAACCTTATATCCCTCTTTAATCTGTTCCACAGCTTTTCTTGGAACTAGGAAATGTTCAACCTCGCTAAACCCTATTTCCCCTCTGATGACACCTCTTACATGTGGTACACCTCTTACAGCCTTTAACAGGCTTTGAATATCCTTTGCCTCAACTATGACATAGCCTTTTAATTCTTTTGGAGCTAGGATTGAATAAACATCCAAATTGTATTTTCTCACTGCTAACTCCATGAGATTTGCTACTATCCTCTCTTGGTTTGCTGTTGTTTTTATTGCAAAGAATTTATTCATTTAAACACCCCCGGTAAAACTGTCATTAAGAGGTAGATTACGAAGCCTATAAACCCGACTATGAACATGACTATGATCGATATCTTGGTGGTAGTCGTGAACTCATCCCTATCCGGCTTTCTTGCCATTTTCAAAACATTTACGTATTCTCTAATTTTCGATTGAATATCCATAAATGAGGGCATAATATTTGAGTATATAAGCTTTCAGTATTCCCTTAGCATATCGATGTATATGTCGAAGAAGAAGTAGGTATCATGAGGACCCGGAGATGCTTCGGGATGGTACTGAACAGTTATCAGCGGGAAATCTAGATGCTTTAAGCCTTCAACGGTATAATCATTTAGATTTATCTGAGTGACAACAAGACCCCTTGGTAAGGTTTTTTCATCCACCGCAAATCCGTGATTCTGGCTTGATATGAATACCCTACCGGTTTCAAAATCTTTTACTGGCTGGTTCGCTCCTCTGTGTCCGAACTTAAGCTTGAACGTTTTTGCACCCAGCGCCAGTGCTGTAAGCTGATGACCGAGGCATATTCCTGCCATTGGAACTTTTCCCACAAGTTCTCTTATGGTTTCAATCGTCGGTTTAACTCTAGCTGGATCTCCCGGACCATTTGATATAAAAACACCGTCGGGATCCATATCCAATATCTCTTTAGCCGAATAGTTAAATGGAACGAGAGTTACGTTAACACCCCTTTTTAGCAACTGTCTAACTATACTCATCTTTACACCGCAGTCTATCAGCACAACCTCAAATCTCCCCTTAACATCAAATCTTTTAGGCTTTTTAACGCAGACCTTATCGACCAAATCCTTTTCGGTGATTGGTGTTATCCTTTTTGCTCTGTTAACTATCTCCTGTTCATCAAAATCTCCAACTGCCAGTATCGCGTTCATAGTACCGTAAATTCTTATCTTTTTTGTAAGCATCCTCGTATCAACACCCTCTATTCCGGGAACGTCGTATTCCTTTAACAGCTCATCAACCGTTAATTCACTCCTCCAGTTACTGGGCTCTCTACACAGTTCCCTCACAACGAAACCTTCGACCTTGACACCATCGCTCTCAAAATCTTCTCTGCAGACACCGTAATTTCCGATGAGGGGATATGTCATCATCAAGATCTGGCCTGCATAGCTGGGATCAGTTAAGGCCTCGACATATCCAGTCATCGACGTATTGAAGACAAGTTCACCTTCCACTATCTTTTCAGAACCAAATCCGATGCCTCTAACAATCGTTCCATCTTCTAGCACTAAGATCGCTTTCATTCAACCACACTTTACATCTAGCTTTTTATCCTTTTTTATACTTTTCAGTGCATAGGTTAAAAATTGTTCAATCGATAGTCAATTAAATAAATAAGTGAATGCAAAAAAATATATATAGTTGTTAGTATAGTATATTATTATTGGAGGTGGTACTATGGTAGAAGAACTGACAGAAAAAGATGAAAAAATAATAAATCTCCTGACTGAAGCTGGATTAAATAAAAATATAGCCAGAGTCATTGTATATTTATCAAAAACTGAAGAGGCTATTTCAAGAGATATAGAAAGGTCTGCAAATTTAAGACAGCCTGAGGTCAGTCTTGCAATGAAAGAGTTAAAGGAATTAGGATGGGTTAAGGAAAGAGAGCTGAAGAAAAAAGGAAAAGGCAGACCACTTAAAAGTTACAAGCTTACAATAGATTTAAAAGATATAGCAAAGCAATTAATTGAAAAGAAGAGAGAAGAAATAAGCAAAATTGAAAAAGACTTAGAAGAGTTGGAAAAACTTGTAGGATTAAAATAATTAAATAAATTAATTTTTATGAAATATTTTGGTATTATAGGATATCCCATCTCTCATTCCGCATCGCCAGTAATGCACAATTCCGCCTTCAAATACTTAAATATAGATGCAATATATCTATCATTTGAAGTGAAACCAGAAGAATTAAGAAATGCAATTTTTGGATCGAAAGCTCTTGGATTTAAAGGTTTAAACGTGACAATACCATACAAAGAAAAAGTGGTCGAATATATAAAACCCGTTGGAATTGCGAAAAAGATCCGTGCTGTAAACACAATAGATCTCCAAGAATTTAAGGGATATAATACCGATGCCCATGGAGCTCTCAAGGCACTCGAGGAGGCTAAGGTCGACATTGAAGATAAAAACGTTCTTATAGTAGGTGCAGGTGGTTCGGCGAGAGCTATAGCATTTGCCTTGGCTGAAAGAGGTGCAACAATTGTTATTACGAACAGGACTGAATCAAGAGGTTTAAAATTGGCTGAGGATGTTAGATCTGTCGGAGATTGCATATTTTATCCTTATGATAGAATTACAGATTTAAAAGGGAAGATTGATATGGTCATAAACTGCACTCCACTCGGAATGAAAGGTTTTGAGCAAAAACTCCCAGTTCCCGAATCATTAATTGAAAATATAATAGTATTTGATATAGTTTATAATCCAATCGAGACTCAACTAATAAAACTCGCGAAGAGGAGAGGTTGTAAGGTTGTTTACGGATTAGACATGCTCGTATACCAGGGTGCCGAAGCATTTAAGATATGGACAGGATTGGATCCCCCTGTAGATATCATGAGAAAAGCCGTTATCGATTTTCTGTCCCGTTATTAGATACAGATTTAACGATAGTGTTATAAGCAAATGTCTTTAGTATTTAAGCATGGTCGAGTTCAAGGTTGTCATATCCGATCCAAAAAGCGGTAAGGCTTATCAAAAGACTATAAGCGGTGCTAATGCAAACAAGCTAATAGGAAAGCAGATAGGAGATGTCATAAATGGTACAATAGTTGACCTGCCACCCGATTATGAATTGCAGATAACGGGTGGAAGCGACAAGGATGGATTTCCGATGAGACCTGATCTACCAGGAGCTGGAAGAAAGAGGTTGCTGCTATCCGGAGGTGTTGGATATAATCCAAAGGAAAAGGGTGTCAGAAGAAGAAAGACTGTGAGAGGAAGGGTTATTTCAAAGGACATAGTTCAGATAAACATGAAGGTCGTAAAACATGGCAGAATTCCTCTTGAGGAGTTCTTTAAGAAAAAAGAAGAATCGGAATCTAAGGAGTAATATGGCGATACTGGATGATAAGAAAAGGGCAAAGAAGTTTTATAAATATTTTTCAAAGGTATATGACTATATAAATCCAATATTTTATTCCAACGAAATGCGTAAGACTGTTGTTGACATGGCCAAGATAAAGCAAGGAGATATAGTTCTCGAGGTTGGATGCGGAACAGGTTATACAACATACGAAATTGTAAAGAGAACAGATGAAGATAACGTGATTGCAATCGACATCACGTATGAACAGATGAAAAAGGCTATCGAGAGATTTCCATCGGTGAAATTCATCATGGCCGATGCTGAAAACCTGCCGTTCAAAGATAATGTTTTTGATGCATCGATATCGGCAGGGTGTATAGAGTACTGGCCAAACCCTGTATTGGGGATTAAGGAAATGGCTAGGGTTACAAAGCCAGGTGGAAGGGTTGTCGTACTTGCACCCAGAAAGCCAAATAATCCAATCGTTAGAAAATTTGCCGAGTCGATAATGCTCTTTCCGTCGACTCAGCAATGCGTTGCATGGTTCTTAAAAGCGGGGCTGGACGATATAAGATATGTCGAAACTGGGCCATATAGATTCTGGAGCAAGCTCGTTGTAATAATATCGGGAAAGGTTCCAGATTAGATTTTTTAAAATTTAAACCTTTCTTGGATCTGTAATTTCACCGTATATCGCCGATGCTGCTGCAGTAGCAGGTGAACACAGGTATATCTGACCTTCTGGACTGCCTTGTCTTCCTATAAAGTTCCTGTTTGAGGTCGATAGACTTACCTCTCCACTCGCTATTAGACCCATACAGCTACCCATGCAGGGTCCACAGCAAGGGAATTCTACAATAGCTCCAGCCTCAACTAGTTTTTCGATTACACCTTGTCTCAAAGCCTTTATGTATTCCCTTCTAGATGCAGGTATTACTATCAACCTCACATTTCTAGCAATTCTTTCACCGTCCAGTATCTCTGCGCATATCTTCAAATCTTCAAACCTCCCATTTGTGCACGATCCAATGAAAATCTGGTCAACCCTTATACCCTCAACTTCCTCCACATCAACAACGTTATCAACCCTGTGCGGCTTTGCAACCTGAGGAGACATTCCGGTAACGTTCAGTTCAATTACCCTTTCGAATTGAGCGTTTTCGTCACTTTTCAAATCCTCTACATCATCTTTATCGATTTCCATGCCTATCTCTTTTAAATATCTTATAGTGACTGCATCTGGCTCAATTATCCCCGTTTTTGCTCCCATCTCAACGGCCATGTTACATATCGTTAACCTCTGATCAATACCGAGATTTTTTATGACCTCTCCACAGAATTCACATGTCTTGTAATTCGCCCCATGCGCAGAAACGATACCTATAAGTTTTAAAATTATATCCTTGCCGTAAACCATCTTTCCCAGCTTACCATCGATTACAAACTTTATCGTGTCTGGAACTCTAAACCACAACTTTCCTAGGGCAAATACGCATCCTATATCCGTTGAACCCACACCAGTTGCAAACGCACCCAATGCACCATAGGTACACGTATGACTGTCTGCACCCACGACGAGCATTCCGGGTTTTATGTACCTTTCCACCATGATTTGATGTGCTATCCCCTCTCCAACATCATAAAATATAATGCCTTGTTCTCTTGCAAATTCTCTAAGCATCTTATGATTTTCGGCCGCTTTCACACTGTCCGCTGGTGACTGATGGTCTAGAACGATTACGATCTTGCCGGGATCCCATACACTCCCATCACCCACTATTTCCCTAAACGTTTTTACAGCAAGGGGTGCGGTTATATCGTTTGCCATTGCAAGGTCTACGGGTGCAAGAACAAACTCTCCTGCTCTGACATCTCTCCTACATGCCCTTGAAAATATCTTTTCTGTTATCGTTTTTTCCATGCAAGAAGTTTGATATCATTTATTTAAACTTTAATCGATGAATGGACACCGCAGGACATCATAGTACTTTAACCGTATTAGAAGTCGTAATGCCAAGACTTAACATTACGACTATCGGGATTGGAGCTGTTACAAGTGTTTTCGCGGATCAAAAAGTGAGTTCCGCATTTTGAGACACTTCACGTTAACATTTCCGGCTGTTTAAAAGTCGGTAGGGGCATAAACATTATACTGTAGCTTTCTGCATCTTTTTATACCATTCTGCTCTGGGCGTTATGTTTATAGTAGGTTAATTGATATGATGTATGCGGGTGATAAGAGCAATGTTTCAAGCCCGCTAGGCATACTCTAGATCTGACCTCCCCCTGCCTTAAGGGGCGGAGGTTCCCCATAGGGGAACATGCTCGCATCTGCCTCACGGCAGGTCATTGCCTTCGGTTTGTGTCATCAGGTTATGTCAAAGCAAACCTCTACAACATTTTCAATATAATTATGACACGAACATATCTCCTATCCCCCTAATTCATCTCCGCCCCAAAGCTTCCTTAGCGACGGTTGTGAGCCTTGTGCCGCTGGGTTCGAACGCCACCCATGACCCTATGGGATGAGCCGTAAGGCAACTCTCTAGGCGAGGTGATCCTATGAACAGTATCATGTAATATAGAGTGATACTGTTTGAGGAAATGAAGCATGGGAATTAGCGTCTATAAAGCTTATAAATCATTTGGTTGAGAAAATCATAACTCGAAGCTGATGAAGAGGGAGGCTGATGAGTTAAAAGCTGAAGTTACCGAACAGGGTGCCGAGCAACGTACTGAAATAGAAGAGAAGTGAAAAGTGATCTCGCTAGGTGCTTTCAGCTTTACCATGGGAGATGAATGTTTAGATTAGATTGGTATGAATTTCCTCCTAAACTAGATCCCATCATAAACTCGTGTTCTCCTATTTCTGCGTAAATTTAAAATTCTTTTAAATCAAATTTTATTGATGTTAAAGAAGCTATTAAAACATGCAAAATCACTTGCAAGGGATTTAAATCTGAAGACAATAGTCGTTGTGTCTAGAGAGGAACCCAAAGCAGATGACAGGTTTAACATCGTTGCGGTATCAAAAAAATTTGTTACAATGCTAGAAAGTATGCTTTTTTCGATTGAAAGAGAGATGGAAATAGGTAAGGATATACTTGAGAGATCCCTTGTAATCCTTCAGGCAAGGGAATACATTCCAACATTTTTATATTTTAAAGATATCAATTTAGATCAGAAGGTGATATGCGTTATAGATTTAGAGCTTTTTAAGGGTCTAGTTTTGATAGATTTAAAAGATAGCAAAATTAAAAGGGCATTAACCGAATGTTCTGAAAGGATTAATCCGAACGTTTTAAAGGCTATTTTAAACATAGCGATTGATATAGCCAGAAAGGGAAGGGAGGGTAGGAGGATAGGTACAGCCTTTGTAATCGGAGACGTTGAAGAGGTTTTAAGGAGATCCCGACAACTCATACTAAATCCATATGAAGGTCATCCGATTGACGAGAGAGATATAACAAATCCAGAGAACTGGGAAAGCATTAAGGAGTTTGCTCAGCTTGATGGTGTATTCATAGTTGATGAGAGGGGTGTAATAGTAGCAGCTGGCAGATATTTAGAGGTCTCGGGGAAGGATGTTAAGATGAAAAAGGGATTTGGCGGTAGACATCTTGCATGTGCATCGATAACAAGGGAAACTGAGGCTATAGCCGTAGTTGTTTCAGAAAGTGGTGGAGATGTAAGGATATACAAAGATGGTGAGGAAATACTTGTAATAGACTCAGACATGATACTATAGCCATTTGCCGTCTGCGTCCGCAATTTATAGCTCCTTTGCCTAAACAGGGCTGATCAGAATTATTCTTAACTACCGATGATCTCGATGGATTTAAAGTTCAGGTTATTAAGGATCTTGTTGCCGTTTACAGAGTTCATAGAAAAACATAGAAATATATAATTTTGCTGACGTAATTTTTTTATATTTCCATGCATTAGCGGATTTGAAGACCCGAATCCCTGATCGATGAGGGGAGATGTGGGTGATAAGGCAAGATGAGGGGAGTTCGGGGTTCCCCTGATAGGGGAGAAGTCCGATGATATCTCAGATGAAATTAGAGATGAGGATGATGATTCCCAAGGGCATCGTGTGGGTATGTATTTCCTACACGAAACCCAGACCCCGTATCATGCATTAAAGTTCCGCATCCATGAAACTGGATGTTGTCTCCTCTTATAATAATATAAATAATATGTAATATCCACTCATAGGTTCAGATGCTCTGATAGCCAATTTGATTAAATAAATTACGCTTAAGTGTCTGTAAAACTTACTTCATCGAGTTATGTCTGATTTATAGGTCTAAAAAATGTATGTATTCGATATCTTGTGATCTATCGGGTTTTAAGCGCGTAACTTTACGTTATCGAATTGCTTTTTAAGAGTCGCTGAATGAAACGCTTATGAAAACAGTTAAATATGTTATGATAAAAATTTAAATATGTCTTTAAGACAAAAAGTCGAAGAAGTTGTAAATAAGGAGATAGTACCAGTCTTAATTCAAGATGGCGGGAGTATCACTGTTGTAGACGTTGATGAAAAGGAAGGTATTGTCAAAGTGAAGCTCCTGGGAGCTTGTAGTGGTTGTCCACTGTCTATGATAACACTCACGGTATTTGTAGAACAGCATTTAAAGAATAGGGTGCCAGGAGTAAAAAGAGTTGTACTCGTCTGAACGGAATAGGGTCAGAAAAACTACTGCCTGAGATAAGGAATTCTCAAAGATGATAATTGCCACCGATTGTATACGATGAGGAGCAAATCGCGTGGGCATTAAAAATCTGGATTAAAAGGTGATTGAAATGTTATAAATTCACCCAGCCTTGAACCGTTAAACGTCTGTGCGGAGGAGGTAATATGAGGGCATGTATAATAATACCGATTTTGAAGTTCTTCTTTGAAAATAAAGCGTTCAATATAGAAAAAGTTAACAGGAGATTATTCGGAGGATTTTGCTCATGTGGAGGAATAATGAGTCAAATCGGCTGGATTAAAAATGAGATAATGCTATCGGAATGTGATAAATGCTGGAAAATTGAAGCTTTTAGATTTAACGGAAAGAAGTTCATTGAGAGATTTGAGGTAGAAGTTGAAAGACTCAGAGATTTTCTAAACAGAATTCTGACACTATCGGAATTTGAGGCATTGGAAAATAAAGCTAAAAACAGAGATTACAACTATAGCGCGTACAGTAGGGCTAAGAAAAAACTTGAGGAAATGAACTTCAATGTAGATGAGATACTAAGCTTTTTATGAACAGAGAGCCTTTAATAGAGCTTCGCTTTCCCTCGTTCCCTTAGCGATTAAGACGTCACCTGAATATATCTTAGTAGAAGCTTTAGGTTTAGTGATCCATTTGTTACCCCTTCTAACAGCAATGACATGCATACCTGTATTCGTTTCAACTTTTGCCTCTCCTAAGGTCTTTCCGTTTAAGTCTGATTTCTCCTTGACCTCAACAATCGTTATGATCTCATCAGTTTCCTTCATTGCATCTATGAGTATTGGATGAACCTCCAATCTTTTTAATACTATTTCTGCGATCTCTTTTGCTGAATCTGCAATCTGTTCTGATGAATATGCAAGATCGAGCAATGCCACCAAAGGATTTATCTCGTAATCCCTGAAATACCTGCTACTCTTTAATATCCAGTGCTGCAGCTCAAACTTCATATTGTCTATTCTCTCCTCAAGATACGCGACCTCCTGCGCAATATCCTCATTGTAATATAGTAAGGATGAATAACTCAGATCTACGGCAAGCTCTGACAAATCTCTCATGTCTATTAGTATATCCACTGCCTTGTCCAAATCCTTGATCTTGATTTCCACATCTTCCTCCTCAAAAGTCCTCGATTTACCAGTTGTAAGCTCGAAAACTTTGAAAAGCCAGATATATCACCTCTTGCAAATAAAATATCCCCAACCAGTATCTTTGTATCTCTGTTTGGATTAAATATCCAGTCAAATCCTCTTTTTATCGCAATAACCCTCATACCTGTCTTCGTATGCAACTTTACTTCTCCCAGAGTTTTATTTGCTATTTCAGCTTCCTCAGAAACAACAGCCTTAGCGACTGTTTCTTCAAGCTCCAATATTAAAGTATTCACTATTTCCTTTGGTAACTTAAATCCCCTTAAAACAAGTGTCGCTATGTCACCTGCAGCGTTTCCAATCGAATGAGAAGCATTTGCAACTTGAAGAATTCCTGAAACGAGCTCTGCTTCGTCAATTCTTCTAGCGGATAAAATAGCCATTACTCTGAGCTCTCTTAATAGATTGAATATCTTTGATTCGAGATCCAGTACTTCTTCTGCAATATCCTCACAATCAAATAATAATGCAGAATACGCTAGATCCACTATCAACTCGGATGTGTTTTTTATATCGACTAAAAGATCCTTGACAGTTCTACGCATTTGACATAACTAGACTTTGAGGCTTATAAAAATTTTTTAAGATGTTAAAGACGAATTCTAAACACTTTTGGCTACCCCTCTTATAATCGATACAACACTTAACACTATGTAATATATCAAAAGTAGTTCTGCAAATCCTAGTGCTATGGATGCCAGGTAACTATCACCGATTCTGAGTCCCGCAAACCACTCCTCATACATAATAAAAGGTATATACGCCAGGAGTACTATTTCACCTATTATTATGGCCCCGAGTACATAACATGCGGGATTTGCCCTCTTTTCAGTTTTCTCTACCTTTACCTCCTCAGCGATATCAATCCAGTTCTGATGCTCGTACTTAGCCCTTATCTTTGACATTAAACCGCTGAATATGCTCATATCAACAGGAAACCTTCCTGGAGTGAAGTGAAGAATTGTCGTATGTGCTATTATGGCCATAACTAAGAAAAACGATACTCCTGCATGGATTGTCCTTGCAATGAAGAACAGAGCGGGATTCTCAGGTACGCCGAATATTACAGAAACTATCCACATGAAGTCCCTCGGAAACCACATTATTGTTCCCGTAATTATCTGAACGAATGCAAGTGCGGGCATTCCATATATATCGGCAACCATAACCCAATCGTACTTACCAAATCTTGGTCTTTCCTTTACAAGTTTAAACGTCCATAGGATGTCTCTTGCTGCTCCTCCAAATATTTCTCGAATGAAACTCCACGAGAATCCGAAGTTCTTTATGTTTGAATCCCCTCTTCCCCTTACAGCCCTTTCGAGTACAAAGTACAGTGCGAAGTATGCGAAGCTGAATATCAGTATTATAGCAAAGACCCTGTGCAGGAACATCGTCACCTCAGATCCACCTAATGCATCCAGCAACCATTTAAGCTGTTTTGGAAACATTAAGGGCAATCCCGTAATCATCAACATCAAGCCTGATATCGAACCTATAAAGTGCGCCGCTCTTTGATGACCCGAGAATCTTTTCAACATCACGACTTCTCACCTCTTTCCTCCCGCTCCTCCTTATAGAGCCTGTAAAACTTTATATACTCTATTACGGCTAGTATGACTATAATCACAGCACCTATTTCAAGCAGTATCTTTAATGTATTATTTACATCCCTGCTAAGCTTCATCGATTTCTCGTACAATTCCTGTTTCTCTGGCGGGGGTATTTTATCCCATTTGGGTATGTACTCCCCCTTCAATTCGGAAACTGTAACTATACTCGTTATAAACGGATATATGGCTATCAAAGCAGCTATTACCGATGCAATTATCATTACTTTATTCATCTCGACCACCAAAAAATTGAAGGATTAAATTAAGAATAGACTCTCAATTCTCGATGCCGTTAATGCCCCCACTCTTTCCCTCATCTTCTTCGTTATCTCTGACATCTCTCCGGCCAGTATGCATTCCGTGGGACATACCATTGCACATCTCGGGATAGGTTCTCTTTCAATTATCTTACCGCTTTCATCCTTATACTGATAAGGCTGGACACAGTAAGTGCATTTATCCATTTTTCCTTTAGTTCCAAAAGCACCACCCTCTGCGAACTGCGGTGCACCGAACGGGCAAGCAAATGCACAGTAGCCGCATCCTATGCACTTATCTTTGTCAACAAGTACAATTCCGTCTGGTCTCTTGTATATGGCCTTCATTGGACAAACCTTTATACATGGTGGGTCGGAGCAATGCATGCACATCAGAGGTATGTTGAGCTGTCCAGGTCTCCCTTCGTTTATTGTTACAACTCTAATCCTAAATACACCTCTTGGCAGATCATTATAGTTCTTACAGATTGCTTCACAGCCCTTGCACTTTATACATAGGTTGTGATGAGTATCGACCAAAAATTTTAGAGGCAATTAAATCACCCCCTTAGCGCAGCTCTAAGTCTTTCAACTTTTTTCATAAACTCTAATAAATCGAACTTATCAGCTCTTACGACTTCACATATACCAGCTTTTGTATTCTGCATCTGAGTAACTATATCCCATCCAGGAGGATTCGTTGTATTTGCACATTCTCCGTATACATATGGCTTTGTGTCAAAACCTTCTCCCTTTGGATAATTCACCGTAAGGTCTTTTCCTTGGAATATTCCTCCCCAGTGGAACGGTAGGAATACCAAACCCGGTGGAACTGCATACGTAACCCTTGCCCTTACGTATATGTGAGCCACTTCTGCTCCCCATTCAAGTCCTCTGGGCGAAACTACGACAACTGTATCCCCGTCCCTAATTCCTCTATCGTTTGCATCCTTTGGATTTATTTCCACATACATGTATGGCTGGAGTTCCGCAAGTATCTTATTGCTTCTAGTCGTGTTTCCCCCACCCTGATGCTCTACCTGTCTTCCAGACGTCCATACCAACGGGAATATCTTATAAGCCTCAGATTTAATGAACGCCTCCTGATAGGATCTGGCTTTAATCTTAACTCTGTAATGGAACGTTCCATACTGCGCATCCTCGTATATCGGATATTTGGTAGCCAGATCTGGCCTTGGCGTGTAAACGGGTTCTCTATGAACGGGTACGGGATCGTGCTTGCCCTCCCACTGCCATACGTAAAATCTAGCTCTTCCTCTACCAGACGGTACCATGTTCTTGTCCAAGAACTCTGAGTAATCTGTGTCGAGGGCGTATAACCACAGCACACCGTTTATTTTAACCTGATCGTGTCCGTTTATTCCACTGAGCATCGATGTGCCATCGGGTGCAGTTGCACCCCATTTCACCCTGAAATCGTGTCCTCCCTCCCAAACCGGTATATCGTTTCTGTACAGTATAGGTGTTCCAGGATGTCTTTCATTCCAGCATGGCCATGGTAGTCCCCAGTACTCACCATCGCACGGTCCACCCTTAGCTCTTAAATCATCCGGATCGAACGTATAATCGTACTCCTGCTGTCTCTTAAGTCTCCAGCTCTTCTGTCCAATCATACCTATTGCCCTTGCACCAACTGTTATCTCGTTATCAAGTATCAATTCCGGATTTTCGGCTATTTCCTCCGGTGACTTGTTACCGAAGTTAATCGTGAACTTCTCGTACAGTCCAGGATCGTACTTGTCCAGCTCCTTAACAAGTCTTAGAAGTATCCATACATCTGGCTTAGATTCATATCTGGGTTCTATTACCTTATTTCTCCACTGAACCTGTCTTCCACTGTTTGTGACACTACCACTGCACTCCCACTGCGTACATGCAGGAAGGAGTATGATCCCATCTGATCTCTCAGCTAATACAGCACCTACCTCAACAAATGGATCAACAACAACCAGCAGTTCAACACTTTCAAATGCCTTCTTTACAAGCTTTGTGTCTCCGATTGATGGTGTTGAGTGACCCCACCAGAATATTATCTTAATCGGTGACGGCTGGTCTATCTCAAACCTAAGCTTGTCGGCCACAGCACCAACGGCAAATCTAGACATCGTGAAACCTTTCTTCTTCATCATATCCTCGCTTGCAAATCTTCCCTTTAACCACTCATAATCCACCTTCCATACTCTGCACCAGTGCTTCCATGAAGACTCCTTTAATCCGTAGTATGATGGCAGTGAGTGACTTAGAACACACATGTCCGTTGCACCCTGAACGTTGTCATGACCTCTAAATGCGTTGACACCACCACCCGGCTTTCCTGCGTTTCCGAGCAGTAACTGGAGAATTGCAAAGCTCCTTATGTTTTGAGTACCATATTCATGCTGGGTTGCTCCCATCGCGTACTGTATTGTTGCGGGTTTGTTATGCGCAAGCAGATATGCAGCCTTTCTGATCTTTTCAGCAGGAACACCTGTTATCTCCTCTGCCAGCTCCGGTGTATACTTCATTGCAATCTCCTTAAACTTCTCAAATCCATAAGTCCTCTGTTCTATGTAATCCTCATCGTACCAACCGTTCTTTATTATCTCATGACATATGGCAAGTATAAGCGCTATTTCAGTTCCCGGTCTAAACTGTAGGTGTAGATCGCTGACAGCAGCCGTTCTGCTGAATCTGGGATCTGCACATATTAGAATTGCTCCTCTCTTCTTAGCCTCATATATATGGTAAAAGCTCACCGGATGAGCTTCAGCTGGATTTGACAAGAACAGTATGCACTTTGAATTCCTCATATCGTTGAAGTTGTTAGTCATAGCACCGTATCCCCAGGTGTTTCCCAATCCAGCTACGGTTGTGGAGTGACATATTCTTGCCTGATGGTCTATATTGTTGCTACCCCAGAACGCCATAAACTTCCTCTGTAAATACGCTGCTTCATTGCTAACCTTTGCCGAGCCTGCAAAGAAGACTGCATCTGGCCCGTAATTTGCTCTTACCTCCATCATCTTCCTCGCAATTATGTCCATGGCCTCATCCCAGCTTATTCTCTCCCATTTTCCATTTCTCTTAATCATCGGGTATCTTAGTCTCTTTGGTGAATTTATCGTATGATTTATGCTTGCACCTTTACAGCATAACTTACCCATGTTTATCGGATGATTCACCCATGGTTCGATTCCAACCAATTCCCCATCCTTAACCTTTCCTAAGACTCCGCACCCTACTGCGCAGAATGTGCATATCGTCTTAACCAATTTGTACCCTTCCTTTTCTGCCTGCTTTTCAACCTCCTCGGCTTTTGCCTTCTCTATAACCTTCGTTTTAGAATACTTTAAAAGCCCTGATGCGACTGCCAAGCTTATCGCTGAAGCTTTTAGAAAATCTCTCCTTGATAATTTTAGCCTTGATGGCATTAAAACATCCCTCCTATTTTTCCTGATTTTAATGGCTACACCGTGATCTTCATTTGATATAAAATTTTCGATTTTGCCCAGTACAATTTAAATATTGTTAATATAATTTAATTTAAATATATATAAATTATATAAACAAATCAATTTGATAAAAATAATAATATTGATATTTAAAAATATAAATATAATAAACAATTAAAAATATTAATTTGAATCTATGCTATTTATTCTATATTTTAATAATATTACATTTATAATCAGCAAATTTCGTTCAATACCCCAATGATCGTTTGATTTTCTTTTAATACTACTCAAAATGGAAATTGCATGAGAATATGAGTTATTAAACATTAATTTGTTCAATCGTTTACATAAACATGTGTTTGATCAGTCGTTCTCAGAAAAACTCGATATTTACAGACTTCTTAGATCGGAACAATTAAATATTGAGATGACAGAACCACATCTAATGCTCGGCTGGGGCGAAATCGTGCTTATAGTAGTTCTGGCTATAATACTACTCGGACCTGATAAACTTGCAGAAGTCGCACGAACGCTTGGAAGGATTTACGGCGAATATAAGATGGCAAAGAGAAGGTTGGAGCTTGAGCTTTTATACGGTTATGAGATACCCACAAAGGAAAAACTTGAAGAGATTGCAAGGAAGAAGCTTGAAGCTATTACGGCCGACGTCAACAAGATAAAACAAGTTTTAAATAGTAGTAACCTAATTAAGAAGGGGTGATCGTATGTTTACAATAGGACCAAACGAGATATTGATGATACTAATAATCGTGTTCTTGCTATTCGGAGCTAGTAAGTTACCAGAACTGGCAAGGAGTCTTGGTAAGAGTATGGGAGAATTCAAAAAGGCTCAGAGAGAGGCTGAGCTCGAATTAATAGAATTTGAAAGAAAGATTAGAGAGGGAAAGTATACATCGAAGGAAAGAGAAAAACTTGAGAGATTAGCAAAGGATCTAGGTATTAAAACAGAAGGAAAGAGCGATGAAGAACTGTTGGAAGAAATACGAAAAATGATACCAAGAGAGAAGTCTGAACCCTAACAAAAGTTTTAAAAATAAATATTTAGATCTTAAAGCATGAAAGAACTGGTTGAAGTAAGACAATTAAGGGAGGGAGGTTACGTAATAATCGATGACGAGCCCTGTGAAATAGTCAGCATTTCGATAAGTAAACCGGGAAAGCATGGTGCAGCAAAGGCAAGAATTGATGCCATAGGAATCTTCGATGGACAGAAGAGGAGCATAGTTCAGCCTGTTACTGCCAAAGTCTATGTTCCAATTGTTGAAAGAAAGAGGGCTCAGGTCATAAGTGTGGTCGGTGAAACCGCCCAGCTCATGGATTTAGAAACGTATGAAACTTTCGAGCTTCAAGTACCGGAATCTATGAGGGATAAAATAGAGCCAGGAAAGGAGATATTTTATATAGAATCATTGGGTAAGAGAAAAATAGCTGAGAAATAAATGCATATAGATTCCTATTTTTCGCTTTCAAATACGAAATTTGAAGATGCAGATTTTATAATATTTGGTATCCCTTATGATTCCACACAATCTTTCATACCTGGATCTAGATTTGCCCCAAATGCAATAAGAGAGGCTAGTTGGAATCTTGAAGAATATTCATTGTTCTTTAATTCAGATTTGAGTCTTGCAAGAGTATGCGATGCTGGAAATATAAATGTTGACGGTGGATTTAAAAATGTAGTGGATAACACGGCAGATTTCTTTAAGGATATAGATCTAAAAAGACAGATACCAATTGGACTCGGTGGTGAGCATACGATAACATACGCGATTCTTAATGCCATAAAAAATAGAATGGATGTAAGATCGATATATTACATAGTATTCGATGCCCATTTCGATTTGAGGAACTCCTTTGATAACAATAGATTCAACCATGCATGCATAACAAGGAGGATATTTGAAATGGGAATTGAAAATATAATCCAGGTCGGAGTAAGGAGTGGCATAAAGGAAGAAGTCGATTTTGCAAGAAGAAACGGTATTACATTCTATTATTCATGGGAAGTTTCCAAGATGCTAATAAGAAAAATTAGAAGAACTGTTGGAAACTGTGCAGTTTACTTATCTATAGATTTGGATGTATTCGATCCGGCCTATGTAAACGTTTCAACACCTGAACCGTTTGGTCTAGATCCGAAGATTCTGCTTTACTTTTTTAAAACATTCGATAATATATTCGCAATTGACATAGTAGAGGCAATTCCGGATTTCAATAAAAAAACACAGATGCTAGTTGCTAAAATAGTATTTGAGTTCATAGCTTCTAGATTGCAGGATCCCTAGAAATGCTTAATCTGGTGCAAATCTCAACAGGAATAGGTTCCCTATGTGGACATTCTTTAGATATCTCTTTGCAGTTTCATAACATCTCAAAACCTGTCTTTTTGGAGTTATGGGAAGATCCCTGAGTCTGTAATCTGGATGAAATATTAGAAGACTGTAGGGTATTTCATCGCTGAGAGATGCTATAAACGATGCTATTTCCCTTACTTCATGCTCATCGACATAGTAAGGGACTAGCAACGTAGTTGCAGAGAGGACATCAGGATATTTATCAAATATCTTCTCAAAATTCTTAATACTCTGTTCATTACTCCTTCCAGTCAGAATCATATGAAGGTTTAAGTTCCATGCCTTCAAATCAAATTTCACAGTTCCTTTACTCTTATGGCTTAGCTCTGCAGCCTTCAATGCCAAACTGCTCCTTCCTGCACCGTTCCATTCCCAGCAAATCATTACATCTCTTCTTTTTAAAACTTCGCTGCTGAATTTTATTGCAAAGGGTAACTGGGGTTCGGGAGATCCACCAAAATGGCATATACACTTTATCCTCTCTTTCATAGCGTACCCAACCATCTCATCCACGGTTACAGTGTTACCCTCGTATACATTCTTATGAGAGTAATTTTGACAGAAGAGACAATCAAAATTACAACCGTAATAGAATACAGCTAAATTCGTTCCTTTGAGTTTACTCCCTTCACAGAACCAAGCATTACAGCAGTTTGTCGGTAACGGATCCTCATATGCATGTAAAATTGCCTTATTTGAATTTACAAGAGAAACCATTTTTCCATTTCTTACTATTCTCAGCCCGCAAAGACCGCTATCGCTAAATCCGCATTCGTTAGAACATAAACTGCACTTAAACATATCCTTTGCCTTGATCTTCTCAAATCCATCGTGTATCTTAGAGACGTATTCCAATGCCCTATCTGTTCTTGCACATTTGGGACAGATGGGAATTGTATTTGTATAAGTCTCATTACCGCATAACTCACACTTCACATAACAACTTATAAACTGTGATCAATAACCCTTACGCTAAACTTATCATTAGTTTTTGATTAAGAGATTACATGGATAAACCGATATTACAGGTAGCATTGGATCTAGTCGAACTGAAAAGAGCTGTAACGATTGCCAGAGAAGCTGTAGAAGGGGGTGCTGACTGGATAGAAGTCGGAACTCCTCTGATAAAAAGCGAGGGGATGAACGCTGTAAGGATTATGAGGAAAGAATTCAAAGATCGCAAGATAGTTGCGGACATGAAGACAATCGATACAGGTGCATTAGAGGTTGAAATGTGCGCAAAAAGTGGAGCAGACATCGTAATAATCCTAGCCCTAAGCGATGATTCAACGATAGCCGAAGCGGTAAGAGCTGGTAGAAAATATGGTTGCGAGATAATGGCGGATTTAATAAACGTAATAAATCCTGTTGAGAGAGCAAAAAAATTGGAAGAACTTGGAGTTGACTACGTAAACGTTCACGTTGGTATCGATGTACAGATGCTTGGATTCGATCCGATTGAAATCTTGAAGGATGTCGTTAAAAACGTGAACATACCGGTTGCAGTTGCAGGGGGGCTAGATGATAAAAAAGCTTATGAATGCGTTTCTTATGGGGCAGATATAGTCATAGTTGGAAGCAACATCGTTAAGTCGAGAGATGTTAGGTCTTCTGCCTTAAGGATTAGGAAAGCCATAGATGATGCGTATCTGAAGTCTGAGGTTATAAGAACTAAGAAGTTAATGATTGACGAGGAGATAAGAAAGATACTGAAGCTAGTGACGACACCGAACATAAGCGACGCAATGCACAGGGCAAGGGCAATGGATGGTATCAAACCAATCGTTAAAGGAAAAAAAGTTGTAGGAAAGGCAGTTACGGTTTATACAATGGACGGTGACTGGGCAAAAACAGTTGAGGCAATAGATGTAGCGGAGAAAGGGGATGTAATAGTGATCAAATGTTCGGGAGATAGCTCAGCCGTCTGGGGCGAACTCGCTACAAGAAGCTGTATTAATAAGGGCATTGAGGGTGTAATTATCGATGGAGCTGTCAGAGATGTCGACGACATAGCTAAACTAGACTTCCCCGTTTTTGCAAAGAAGATCGTTCCAAATGCAGGTGAACCAAAGGGATTTGGGGAGATAAACGTTAAGATCATCTGTGGAGGTGTTGAGGTAAACCCAGGAGACTGGATAGTCGCCGATGACAACGGTGTAATGGTTATTCCGAAAAGGAGGGCATATGAAATTGCTAGAAGGGCTTTAGAGGTAAAGAAACATGAAGATAGGATAAGAGCGGAGATAGAAGGTGGTAAGACTTTGGCCGAAATAGTGGAGCTATATAAGTGGGAGAAGATTAAATATTCTTAAATAGCTTCCCATTCCTTAAACCCGTATTCTCCTATGAGCAGGACAAATCTTACTGCTCCCCAAATTCTTTTATGAACGCTACCCTTCTCGTTCTTTTCGACAACATAAAGATACTGATCGTATTTACCTATTGGTATCACCATTTTTCCTCCAGGTTTTAACTGATCCAGTAGTGGTTTGGGTATGTCAGGCGCTGATGCCGTAACGTATATCTTATCGTAGGGTGCCTCTTCTGGATATCCCTTGCTGCCGTCACCAATCACAACAATAACGTTATCATAACCCAAATATCTCAGAACTTTTTTTGCCCTTTCTGCAAGTTCCGGAAGTCTTTCAATTGCTACTACCTTCCCTTTTTTCCCAACTATCTCAGCAACAACCGCCGCGTGATATCCGCTCCCACCTCCAACCTCTAAAACCTTTTCACCTTCTTTTAAATCTAGCAGATCGCACATGATTGCAACCATGTGGGGTGCACTTATGGTCTGACCGCTGCCGATCGGTAGTGGCGTATCCAGATATGCCTCCCTGTCATAAGGAGGAGGCACAAAAAGATGCCGAGGAACCCTCAACATCGCGTTTGCAACCTTATCGCTTATTCCTATCTCAAGCTTGAGCTCTTCGACCATTCTCTTCCTTTTTTCTTCGAATAAATCTCTCATAATAGATGTTATAATAAACAATTTAATAAACTTTAGACTTCCCTATTTTATGAAGGCAAAGTCATACGGAGCAGGAACGATAATAAATGCCTTGGCGATGAATTTTGGCAGTGCATTTGCGTTAGATTTAAAAATTAGGTTAAAGCTGAGAGTGGAGGATGAATTAAAGGAAAATATAATTATTGATGGAGATCGTGAGGCGAGGGATAAAATTCTGGACGAAATTCTGTCCAGATTTAATTTAAAGGCAGCTGTTGAGGTAAAAAGCGATATACCCAGAGCATCTGGGCTCGGCAGTAGCTCAGCATTTATAAACGCATTACTCGTATCGATTTTTAAATACCTGAACAGGAAATTGACCGCTCATGAGATCTTAAGACTGAATTCCAAAATATCTCTAGATGTTGGGATAAGCTACACTGGTGCATTCGACGATGCTTCCGCCTCATTATTAGGCGGTATAGTAGTGACAAATAACAGAGATATGAAGCTAATGAGATGGGAATTTAGAAGGTCTAAAGCTCTGGTATTGATTCCAAACTGGAGCAGAAAAGAAATAGATCTAAAGAAGATAAGAAAAGAGAACGATATAATTAAAAAAGCTCTCAGGCTTGCTTTAGAAGGAGATTATAAACACGCCATGTTTTACAATTCTATCTACTATTGTAAAAAGATAGGATATCCGTTTGAAGTCATTAGAGAAGTTTCTGATCTTGATTGCTTCTGCGGCCTGTCTGGAAACGGTCCATGCTACGTTGCGTTCGGGAAAGGGTTAAAGGAGGTTAAGGGTATTTGGGAGAAATACGGGAGGGTTATAAAAACGAGAGTTGTCTGTGAGCCATGCGATAGAGTCATAATTACTCCAGATCTTTTCAATTCATGAAAAGTAAAGAATACGTCTTAAACTTATACTGTACGCGCTTCATATAAACTAATCATGGCTGAATTTTTATCAAACGATCTGTTTAAAAGATTGAAAAGATTTGATTTTTTTCGGAGGGGCAGAAACATTAGATTATAACTTTCTGTAATAGTGTGTCTTTCTATTAAGTGCTATGAATAAGATTTATTAAATCTCCTTAATCTACTGTTGCTAAACCTGATGATTAATGAGGGTGATGAATCTCTGATGAACTCAAGTTCGATGAGGGGAGAAGTCTCCCTTACTCGGGCTTGGGGGATGTTAGCCGTAATGAAACCATCCGTGGCCAATACAATAATTCGCTATATGATGCTACGGATGATGTGAACGGTTAAACTGTCTAAATCTATTTTTTACTTTGGTGTCCATACTTAAAAGATTGGACGTATTTACCACGATATCGGCAGACTACGTGCGTGAAAGACTTCTGATGGTAATCGATAGAGTTTCCAGAGGTAATGGCAACTACCTCCGATTCCTTATTCTCCCATATAAGCGAGCTATTGTGTTCAAAGACTGGGAAATAAAGAACTCGAAAATCGTTTTGAAGCGAGGAGAGATATACTTACATTTATCTGTGAGGAAGCAGTTTGAAACTAAGGAGCACGAAAACAAGCTTGTGATAGATATTAACGAGTCTTCAGTAGACTGCTTGTTATATTTGAACAAGAAGGCGATTTTCTTCAGAATAAAGCACGATGTCAAAAAACTTAGGTTGAAATACAGAGATTTAAGGAGGAAGGGACAAGAAAAGTATGGAAATCGAGCAAAGTTGAAATTTAGAGAAAAGAACAGAGTTAATGACAGAATAAAGAAAATAACAACATTGCTAGCAGAGATTGCCAAAGAATTTGAAGCAGACTTAGTTAGAGAGAATCTAAAGAATCTCAGAGATAATGGAAGAAAGTTATCAAAAGACTTGAATTACAGACTAAACACATTTCCTTACTACAACCTCATCCAAAACCTAGATTATAAGTTTTATGAGAGAGGATTGGAAGTGCATGTTGTTAATCCATCAAAAACGTCAATATCTTGTCCCATGTGCGGATACGCTAGTAAAAGGAACAGGATTAATGCTAATACGTTTAAATGTAAAAAAATGTGGTTTCGAGTTTGATGCTCAGTTTAATGCTTGCCTAAACCTACTCATTCGCCTCGATGACGGGAATAAGCCCAGAGAGGTTTTGAGTATTCTAAGATGGGTGCCCCCAGTGGTGGGCACAACTGCTCCCCGTGAAGCACTGATTAAGGTAGATGATGTGCTGAGGGAGAAGCCCGTGCTCGTAGTTTCTAAAATACCTGTAGTATAAAGCACGGGCAATCACAAGCATTCCTTTATACACCTTATAACATCTTCGAGTTCTAAGACCTTATTGGAACCAGTGAGCACAGTTACAGTGTTGTTGTATACAACTATCGCCGTTGGAACTCCCCTTACATGATATATGTACATAAGACTCTTGTTTGAACACGCAGACAGATTATCTCTCATAACCTCGTAAACGTTGCAGAAGTAAAACTTCACATCTGGATGTTTTTTTACGAGATCCTTAACATATGGTTCTACTTTTATGCAATGCGGGCAGTAAGGTGAATAATAGAAGTGAACCTCGATTTCCTTATACCTAACGGATTCAGCAGTTGTCTGAGTTACATTTGCACCCTGCTGATAACCCAGACATCCGAGAAGAATTGCCGAGAAAAGTAATACCAGCAACACTCTGAGTTTCATAAGATGAGATCGGTAAGGGGGATATAATGATTTCGGAATTTTTTTATTCTTTAGAAATCTCAACTTAAGATATGAAGATAACGTGGTTTGGGCATTCTTGTTTCTTGCTGGAGGGAAGCAAAAGGATACTGATAGATCCATTCCTTAGTCAGAACCCCCTTGCACCAGTTAAGCCGGAAGACGTTGATGCCGACATAATCTTAGTAACGCATGGACATGGCGATCATTTGGGAGATGCAGCTGAAATCTCAAAGAGATGCAAAGCACCTGTCATCTGCATATACGAACTTTCAATAATACTTGGAAAAAGGGGAGTTGAGGCAATAGGTATGAACATAGGTGGCACGTACAGGCTTGAGGATGTTAGTGTAACACTTGTCAAAGCAGTTCATTCAGCCGATGTTGTTTCAGGAGATGAGATAATCAGCGCGGGCAATCCAGTCGGCTTCGTAATAAACATGGACGGCGTTGTTATATACCATGCAGGGGATACCGATGTGTTCATGGATATGAAACTGATAGGCGAGATTTACAGGCCGAGAATAGCAATGCTTCCGATAGGAGATTTTTACACGATGGGTATAAGAGGGGCATTGAAGGCGATAGAACTCCTAAAGCCAGAAATTGTAATTCCAATGCATTATAATACATTTCCACCTATAAAACAGAATCCGGAGGAGTTTAAAAGAGAGGCGGAAAAGCTGGGAGTAAAGGTTATCATACTAAAACCTGGTGAGAGCTTTGAGATTTAAAACTCTCAAAAAACGTAAGAAATGCCGGAACTATGATTAAGGCTGAAGCAAGACTTAGCAGTATTGCCATGGTTGTAAGAAATCCAGCTGTTCTTGCTATCGGAAATCTCGAAAGCATCAGTGCAAAGAAACCTCCAGCCGTAGTTAAAGCCGAAATCGTTATAGCCCTACCGGTCCTCTCAACAGTATTTCTAATAGAACTCTTTAAATCGCCCTTCTTTCTCTCCTCATAAAACCTTTCGATTACGTGAATCGAATAGTCTATTCCCAGGCCTATTATTATCGAATTCAACGTTATGCTCATCATTGTATGTTTCATGCCCGATAAGAACATTATCAAGTTCATAAGACCTATAACTGTTGTTATTGGCAATATCGGGATAACAGCCTTTTTTATGGATCTGTATATGATCAGAAGTAAGACGAATATGAGGATATAAGATATAACAGTCATCCTCATCTGACCGTTTATCATAAGCTCTCCCGTTTCCATATCCAAAACAGGTTCTCCCGTTATGTAAAACCTGTTAAACCTGAAAAGTTTTAAGTCCTTCTCTATCTCCTCATAAGTTCTCTTGTAATCCGCATAATCCTCCAGCCTAGTCGATATGTATATGGCAATCAAATCGTTTGATAGATACCTCTTCAATTCATCTGAGATTTCATAGATCTCCTCATCGCTGGGAATTCTACCAAATCTACTCTTAAGGACGGATAGCATTGAGTCGCATGAAAGCCCCCTTGAATTCATATAGCTCTCGAATTCATCAAGTCTGCTCAGTAATTCATCGTTCAGCTCACCCTTCAGCACAACTATATACGTCGACTGACCCCCCTTAACCCTTTCCAGCTCTTTAAAAAGAACAACAGCTTCTAGATTCTGTGGAACATATTTTATATGCTGTATCTCCATTTTAATCTTGGATGATGCATAAAAACCCGATATAATTATTAGAATTGTCAGTAGAATTATTATCCTATGTTTTTTCACAGAAATAATCGAGAATTTCCTCAAAAGGGATTCCAGCAGCATTTTTCTATCCATTTCTTTAAGCTCTTTATCGAACAATATGAGGATGCACGGCAGAAATGTTATCGTCAGTACAAATGCTATGGCCAATCCCAGAGAAAGTATGATCCCGAAATATCCAAGTCCTGGAACTCCGCAAAAGGCCATGGATGAAAAGCATAATATACTCGTTATTAGCGACAGGAATATTGCTAAACCAGTCCTCTTTATCGCAATTCTTATAGATTCCTCTATTCCCCTTTTTCTTCTCTCTTCTTCATATCTGTTCTGTAGCTGGACGGCATAATCTATTGACAAACCGATTAAAATCGGAAGGGCACCGTGTGTTAGTTCGGTCATGGGAATTCCGAGTATGGGCATTAATCCGAATACGTATATGACAGAGAGAATTGATATGATGAGAGGAAGAAATGCAAAGGACTTTCTCCTTACAACAGTTTTAAACGTGAAAAATAGGATCAGTACCATTAGGGTTATTGATACTGCCATCATAATACCTAGGCTTTTTGACATCTCCTTTTTTATCTGATACCACAAGAACACACTACCCGTTTTCTGTACACTTAACCCATGAGGTTTTGGAATAAAATCTGTAATTGTTTCTATCTGTCTTGCAACTTCTTCGAGTTTCTCCTCATTATCGGTATTAATTGTAACCGTTACGATCGCAAATGAATCCGATATCAGGCAATCGCAATCCTTCAGAACATCCTTAACAAGTCTTCTGTCATCGGGTATATATCCGAGTCTCTTATAGACGATGGATGCAGGGGAAATAACTTCGTCGACGTATTCTATCCCTTTCAACGCATCTTCAAGTTCGAGCATGTATTCAAGATTATCCCTGCTCAGAACGTCGTCGGATTTTAGGAAAATGTAAACCCTCTCATAAGCCCTAAAATTCTTTATGTAATGTTTATAATTTATATAGACTTTACTTTCTTTGCTCATGTATGTCTCCAATCCCCTTTCAAATTTTATGTTATGAGCGGAATACATAAGAATCAGAGTTATAATTACAACAAGAGACAGTACAGTTCTTGGGCGTTTAATCATGCATAACACCCTTTGAGGGAATCTTAAACCTTTCAGCAATCATCAAGAATGCCGGTACTATTGTTAGGGCAGATATCAGACTGAAAACTATCGCAACAAATGCCAGAAATCCAAAGTCTCTAAGAGCTGGAAAGTCCGAAAGCATTAAAGCACCAAATCCTCCTGCCATCGTTAAAGCCGATGTAACTATTGCCTTTCCAGTTCTCTCTATAGTCCTTCTCACTGAATCTATCGATGAAAACTTCTGCCTTTCTTCAAAATACCTCTCGGTTATGTGAATTGAGAAATCGATTCCGAGTCCCAAGATTATGGCGTTTAAAGCTATCGATATTATCGTTTGTTTTATCCCAAACGAAAACATGAACATGTTTATGACACCTATCACCGTTGTTATAGCGATAAGCGGAACAACAGCCCTTATGATCGAGCGATAAATACCGAACAGCAACAATACTATGAGTGCGTAGGCGACCATTGTCATCGTAAACTGACTGCTAAGCATTATTTGGCCAAGCTCGGTCATAACTACGCTTCTTCCCGTTATATAATAACCCTCGTACCAGCTAAAGAATCTCATATCATGTTCCAGGCTTTTCCAGAGATTTACCCTCTTATCATGTGTGTTTGCATTTGTTTTAAAGTAAATTGCAAGCGAATGACCAGAATAGTACTTGTTCAATTGCTCCTTGGGTATTTTCTCAATAACCCTCAATAATACCGCATCATCGTCGGGCAAGCTCCCTGTAAATTTCTTTATAAGGGTTGAGAGTGATTCATAATCGTAAATGAGATCCTCTTTTTTGAGAATGTATTCTGCTAATTCATCTGACCTCTTTAATGTTTCGGAGTTAAGCTCATCAATGTTTAGTACCAGAATAAATATGTACTGACCTCCCACAACCCTTTCAAGCTCCTTAAATCTAACCATCGCGGGAATTTCCTGTGGAAAATATTTCCTGGTATCAGTTTCAAGCTTTATCTGAGTATTTGCATATGCACCGAATATTATTATTATCAATGCCAAAATCAGGATTTTTCTTGGGTTTAAAGACGTGAAATTAGAAATTATTATCAATACCTTTTCAAGAACTCCTGTTTCCTTTTTTAATTTCTTATCTCTACTCTTTTTTTCTTCTTTATCCGTTATCTTCAGAATTGCCGGTAAGAACGTTATGGAAAAAAAGTAAGCGATGACCAATCCGAGTGACATCAGAATTCCGAACCACGAGAGTCTTGGAATTCGTGTAGACGTCATGGACATAAAACCTATCACCGTAGTAAGCATTGCCATTATAACTGCCAAACCCGTCTTGGTTATCGACAAAGTCACGGCCTCATCCTTACTCCTACCCTCAATCCTCTCCTCCTCGTACCTGTTCTGTATCTGTGCACCGTATTCAATTGCCAGACCGATGAGTATGGGTAAAATTGCAGAGATCTGACTTGTCATCTTCAGTCCAAAAACTGGTATCAAACCAATTATTACTATTACAGAGAAAACAGAAATCGTCAGGGGCATAAAGGCTGTTATCTTTCTCCTGACAACACCGCTGAACATTACTATCAGTATTAAAATCATGAGAATTATCGATGCAGTAGTCGTTATGCCCAGACTCTTCCTTATGCATTCCATTATCTGTATGTAAAGCATGGGAATGCCTGTAACCTCCGTAATAATACCGTTGGGTTTTGGTGTGTACTCTATCACTCTCTCTATTTGTTTTGCAAGTACGTTCTGCTCCTCTTCACTCATCATGGATATCTGACCGATCATTACGGCTGTCGAACTGGACGGTAATAAGTCGGATGCGAGTTCATAACTCATAAGCTCCAGCAGTAGCTCATCATCGGGCAAACCATTGTAAACATTCATTACGATTGATGCAGGAGATACTACACTGCTAACACCCTCCAATTTTTTTAAATTCTTTCCTAACTCGTACATATACTCATATACTTCCTTATTTATTACATCTTCATCTTTTATAAAAATGAATACATTATTTTCACTGATCTTAAAATCCTTCTGGTAAAGTTCATACCTCTCATAAACCTTATCGCCCACAGGTAACAGATCCTTGTACGGAGTAACACCGAATTTAATGTTTAACGCGGATATAATGGAGGCTAACAGTATTAATACCGTTAAAAGTATTATAAGCCTAGATCTCTTAATGATAAGTTTGGATACATAGTTCAAGAAATCTTCAAACATTATCTCCTGTACCTCCTATAGACAATCGCTCCTATTACAGCAATTATCACAAGAGCAATAGCCATTAATCCGTATGGGATCTTAGGCTTTGTAACCTCAACAGCCACCTTGATCGGTTCACTCACAACCCATTCGTCCTCGGGATCCCTGTACTTTACCTCCAGATTTAATCCGTATACCTTTGGTGTCGCATCCGAATCAACCTTTAGCTTAAACCTTATTACTGCACTCTCGTTAGGTCTCAGAGTTCCTATATACGCCGTATCGTCAGTTGAGGAGAAAGGATCGACTATTGTTAGTCTTGCGATTGCATCTCTTATCGTGAAGTTACCGGTATTCTTGATTATAAAGGTTACAATTCCCTCCTTTCCTGCTTCTATCTTCGGAGGTGAGCTCGTGTGAACTTCAAATCTCATTTTTGGATGAACCTTGATGCCTATTCTGACCGGATCGCTTTCGAAGTACTCGTTAAGGGATTTATACTTGAATATAAGCTCGGCCGGATACTCTACAGGTTTTGCCTCCTTTGAAGACTTTATCTTGAATACAGCCGTGTATTCACGGTTAGCCTTAACATCTCCTACGTAGTACTCAGCGCTTAATGCAGAAATCGGCTGCTCAGTCCTAAGATAAACGCTTACATCTTTTAAATCAACAGTCGGCGTGAACAGAACTTCAAGTGTTCCCTTTGAGTTCACAAACACTGTACTTTTAACGGATTTAACAATGAAATCAGGTGCTCTGGCAACATAGACCCCAAACGATACCTCGTTACTCTCCTTGACGTTTCCATACTCATCCAAGTAAATCGCTTTAACCTTAAACGGATAAACACCCTCGTCTTTCGTATCTACGTTAACGTAAAACGTGGCATCAACAGTTTCATCAGGCTCAAGATCACCGATATAGTAAGAAGCCTGGGATATCGCAGTTGATGATACTGTCTGCGATGGCATAACTGCTGCAGATACTGGCATTTGCTGCCCAGCCAGCATCTGCGCAGGCACTGAAGAGGGAACCATTTGCATGTACTTTAATCCAGAGACTGCTGATTTTCGTTTGAACGGTGTTTCAAGTATTAAATAGGCATTTTTCGCGGTTTTCTCTCCGATATTTCTTATCTTAACTGTTATCTTACCCTTTCCTTTTCCAATCATGTTTTCAGTTGTGATACTTACAATCTCAATTCTGACATCCTTTTCTTTAATATAAACCGTAAGGGGTATTATGTATTCAATTGTTTTATATTTTATTTTATATTTTTCAACTTTAGATGCATATTCGTACTCAACGGTCTCATTTCCGTTTTGAACAGTCTTCTTGACAGGAACAAGTCTAGGTGTATACATATCGAGATAGCTTAAATCGTATATTATGTCGAATTTAACCCTCAGATTTAGCTTGTATTCACCTGCACTCGCATTGTCGAGGACTTTAACGAAAAACATCAAATTTACAGGTTGAAATGGTTGCAAAGCTGGTATGCTCTGAACAGGTGTTCTAACCTTTATATATTCGTTATCCAAAAGTTCTATTTCAACGTTATAGGCTGTAAAAAGCATGTTTTCATTCTGAGAAAAAAAGCTTGACTCCTCCTCATCAAAGTAGTGAACCTTTTTTCTTTCAGCCGAGTTGTAGACGACAATATTTATGATCTGATCACCCCTATCCAAATAATTCGATCCAGCTATATATGCCGTTATATTTGGCTTTTCTTCATACCTGAGCGCGTATGCATTCGTTAATATTATCATAGATATCGCGACGATTAATATGAGCTGTAACGGCTTGATCGGATTTGCCATGACATCACCTCGTCGTAGTTAGAACAACGAAAGATTATTTAAATCTTATGTGGCAGATATCTAACAATGGAATTAATAGAGACCCTCAAATTTTTCGGACTGAGCGAATACGAAGCAAAGGCTCTGATTGTATTACTGTCAAAAGGAATTTTAACGGCTAAAGAAATATCAAATTTAAGCGGAATACCGAGAACTTCCGTTTACGATGTCATGAACTCCCTAATCTCGAAGGGTCTTGTTGAATCATTTGGAAAACCCTTAAAATTTAAGGCAATCAACACAGACGACATAATATCTATTCTTTCAAAGAAGGTCATTGAAGGTCTTGAAATTTTAAGAAAAGAATTACCCAAAGTTGAAAGGGAAAGAATTGAGGAGGTTATAATTTACAGAGGAGATCTAGCTGTGAAAAGACTTAAGGATCTTATAATGGAGTCGAGAGAGATGATTATAGCTCTTATATCCTACATTTCAGATGAATTGGCAGATCTACTGAATCAGGCAAAGTGCAAATTGGTTGTAATATCATCTAATCCACATGTCGTAAAGAATGCCGAAAGATATGAGTTTAAAAGGGTTAAAAACATAATAGAAAGATTTAAGGACTTCTACCATGGACTTCTAGTATTTGATGATGAAAAAGTCGCATTTATATTCATGAACAAACTTAAGATCTGTGTAGTGAGTGAGAGCGAAGGTGTCGTTCAGTTCTCAAAAATGATAATATTATCCATAATCGAATACCTAAAGGGATGATATTGCCCAAAGCTCATATGAATTAACTTTATATCATATTTTTCTATAAATAATAAATAATTTTTTTGAGCGAAAACATCATATATTCGTGTATTGTATAATCGATTATGAGAGAGATAAGGATAAAGTTTCCGAGTCCTGAGGACTTAATTCGCAGCGACTTTGGAAGACATTTATTGAGAGCCCATAAGGAGATACTGCTTGCATTTGCAAGTATTCCGCATATGTATATAAAAAAGATTGAAGAATTGGAAAAGAAGATCGAAAAAGAGTAGTGATATCTATGTTATTCAAATTTTTTAAGCCAAATATAGAAAAACTTAAAGAAAAAAGAGATGTTAGGGGACTCATAAAGGCTCTCGATCATAAGGACTATATGATCAGAAAGAAGGCTATTGAGGCATTGGGTGAGTTAAAGGCGAATGAGGCAATAGAACATCTGATAAGAGTTCTGAAGATGGATGAAAATGCTGAGGTCAGGAAAGAGGCTGTAAGAGTACTTGGGATAGTAGGAGATGAAAGTGTGATACCTCCGCTTGTCGAGGCATTAAAAGATGAGAGCTTTGACGTGAAAATTGAGGCAATAAATTCCCTTAAGAGAATAGGTTACAAGAAAATTACAGATTTACCGTTTTTGATCTCAAAGTATTTGAAGGTACCAAAGGATGACGCATTTAAAATATTTGAAGAAATAAAGCTGGGTAAACTTGACATACTTAGAAAACTCTTTAGGTAACCGGTACAAATTTTGTTCCATAGTATATTATCCCGTCCTCTCCCTCCTCTCCAAAGCTTCTGAACGCTGCTTTAACCTTCATCCCTATCTTTACGTCTTTTGGATTGCAAGCTAATGGGGCTGTAATCCTCACACCCTCTTCCAGCTCTATCAGCGCGATAACATATGGTTTTAACATCTTAAAGCTTTCCAGCGCTTCATGGACAACCGAATAGCTTACAACCCTTCCCATCCCACTTAACTGAACCTCCCTTATCTTTCCCTTTCTTCTGCACTTCGGACAGAGATTTCGTGGTGGATAATAGTAGCTCTTACAGTTTTCGCAATAGGTTCCGATCAAATTGTATCTATATCTAATCTTCCTCCAAAACCTCGGCAGCATGTCTATCACCTTTCAAAAATCGTAACAACAGCCGTACCACCAGTACCTCCGATATTCAAGGCCAATCCAATCTCAGCATCTACCTGTCTCTTTCCCGCATCACCTCTTAACTGCAATGCTATCTCAACTGCCTGTCTTATTCCGGTCGCTCCCATTGCATGGCCGCAAGCCTTCAAACCACCCGACGGATTTACCGGTAAGTCCCCGTCCAGTGCAGTTACACCCTCTCTTATCAATTCTGCACCCTTTCCCTTCTCTGTAAATCCTAAATCCTCATACGCTACTAATTCCGCAATTGTGAAGGAATCGTGAACCTCAGCAACGTCTACATTCTTTGGCTCAATTTTTGCAATCTTATAGGCCTGTTTTGCTGCGTAAACTACAGAATCCATTGTTGTTATATCCCTTCTACTATGCAATGCAAAGTAATCGCTTGCTTGTACACATGCCTTGATGTAAACAGGTGTATCCGTGTATTTTTTCGCAATTTCTTCGCTTGCCAGTATTACAACCGATGCACCATCCGAGATCGATGCACAGTCAAAAAGTCTTAGAGGTTCTGCAACATACGGAGAATTCAAAGCGACTTCTAAACTTATCTCCCTCCTAAACTGTGCTTTTGGATTTAACGTTGCGTTTTTATGATTTTTTACACTTATCAGCGCCAAATCCTCCTCCTTTGTTCCATATCTCTCCATGTGCAATCTGGCAATCATAGCAAAAAGAGCGGGTAGATGAGCTCCATTAAAAACCTCCCATTCCCTATCAGCTGAAGATGAAAGAATGTCCATTGCAGCCTCGCTTCCAACATCTGTCACCTTTTCAGCACCAGCTGCAATGACTATATCATGCATTCCAGATGCAACGGCAATGTAAGCGTGTCTTAATGCAAGACCTCCGCTTGCGTCTCCCCCTTCGATCCTTGTACAAGGGATGTGCAATTCTGCTAAACCAGCATAATCAGCTATTAGAGCTGATATGTGCTCCTGTGCCAGATATCTACCTCCACTCATGTTTCCTATGTATAGAGCTTCTATCTCCTTTCCCTCCAATCCTGCATCCTCCAAGGCCTCGACACCTGCCGACAGAACTATATCTCTGAAACTCATATCCCATAGCTCACCAAATTTCGAGCATCCAACACCGATTATCGCCACTCTCCTCATACCGCACACCTCATCATGATCTTTATATAATAATTATTTATAATTATACTTCGTTCCCACTGCTGCAAATACTTCCGGTCATTATCCAAATTTGATCTTCCTCCTAAGTTTCACATATAATCCATAGTCTATATACTCGCACTGTGCAATCTTATCCCATACAGTTGGTTTTCTTTCAAACTCCTCTATTCTATCGGTGACGATAAGTGAAAAAGCATCGCTTCCAGCTCCGGATCCGTATGAAGTTATTAAAATTCTATCTCCCGGATTCGCAACATCAAGAACAGCTGCTAGACCTATCAAAGAAGAACCTGAATAAGTATTTCCTATATGCGACACAACTAAACCCTGTTTTAACTGCTCAACGCTAAATCCAAGCATTTTTGCAGCTCTGATCGGGAATTTTGCATTGGGTTGATGAAATACGACGTATTTAAAATCTGAAGGTTTTAGTCCGAGTTTTTCCATTAAACCTCTTGTAGCTGAGACTATGTGTCTGAAATAGGCAGGTTGACCTGTAAACCTTCCACCGTGAGATGGATACGGCATACCCTCCCTTCTCCAAAAGTCAGGAGTGTCGCTTGTAAATGAATACGTACCCTCTATTTCCGCTATTTCATTGTTACCGATTATGAAACAAGCTCCTCCGGCACTGGCCGTATATTCCAGAGCATCTCCAGGCCTGCTCTGGCTTACATCAGCACCAATCGCTATCCCATATTTGATCATTCCGGCCTTAACCATTGCCATACATATCTGCATTCCTGCCGTTCCAGCCTTGCATGCAAATTCGAGATCTGCACAGAAGTACTCATTTCCAATCCCCAAAGCTTCAGCTACTATCGTACCTGTAGGTTTTACTGCATAAGGATGAGATTCGCTGCCAACAAACACAGCTCCTATTTCCCTTGGATCGATTTTAGATCTTTTAAGTGCCTCCCTTGCACATTCCACTGATATAGTTGCTGTATCTTCATCGAAATCTGCCACCGATTTCTGATTCACACCCAAGCTACTTTTTATCACTTCGCCGTTTTCACCCCATACCCTCGCTATCTCCTCAACCCTTATCCTATACCTCGGGATATACGTCCCGTAAGAAACAATACCCACCATTATCTTACACTCCTAAGCCTTTTTATCATCTCCTCTATCGGAATTTGAGTAGAAATTAAAGAAATCTTTTCAATTTCAGCTATTTTTATTGCAATTTTATCTATCTTATCTGTTTCAAGTCCATGAAGAACTACCGCAGTGGGCTTGAGGTTTGCAACCCTTACAGCAACCATCGGCGACCTACCACTTGAAACCTTCGTGAATATCAGAGCTCTCTCCGTCGTGTATCCGTATAGCTTATAAAAATCGAATGCATTTAAGGACAGAATCGCATTTATGCTGTCTATAATCGTATATCCGTTTATGTACCTGTCGCTTTCCGTTATAATTACTCCGTCCAGTAATCTAGCAAAGGTTTCAACATCTAGGGATTCCTCAAATTCCCTCATGTCTATTATCACATCAAGCTTCAGACCACTCAACATATCTCTATACTTCGAAACAACCTTATAACCTCTATCCTTATCGATTTCCAGCATCGCATCTATGAATTTCCTTATAAAAAATATTCCAGGGGATTTCCTTCTGTCACTCTCATAATCGCTTATTACAGAAGGAGAAATTCTCAACTTCTCAGCAAGCTCCTTTTGAGAAATCTCAAATATCTTTCTCCACTTTTTCATAGTTTTTCCAGGGTTATCGGAAAAAACTATATCACCAGAAATCTTGTCTCTCAAAGCGTTGACGATATTGTCCATATATGTACTACCACTATTGATTTATAAGCTTAACGAATTTTAATTCGATTATTAACGAATTAAAAATTTTCATTAAAATAATAGTATAAAATAAAAAATTAAAGGGCTACTCGCAGATATCTACCCAAATGGCACCATTTGGACAAGTTTCTACACAGGAGCAGCACTCCTGGCAGTCTTCTGGTCTTACTGGATGAGCTTTTCCATCCTCACCTATTTCATATACTTCACCAGGGCAGACTCCTATGCATTCTCCGCAACCGTCGCATTTGTCTGGATCTACCTTAATCTCAACCATGTTATCACCCTTTTATTGCTGATTTAGCGAGTATTTAAATCTTTTTATTTTTAGAGGGCACTTAAAAGTACATACAACTGTGAGGTATGAAATTAAAAATAAAAATAGGGAAAATATTTAACCATCTACTCCTCTTCCTGAACCATATGCGATCTCTTTTGTTCTATTTCTAAAACCTTCTCTTTAGAAGCTACATAAGTTGTCGACCCAGTTGACCAATAATCGGCCTTTCCTTCTTCAATTAATTCAAGTACGATCTTATCAATTTCCTTTTTCTTAACTCTCAAAACCTTTGCAAGATCTCTAGTTTGCCAAGGCTTCTTTGAAAGGTATTCTAAAACCTTCTGTTTTAACTCTTCCTTACTCATTTCTTCTGCCATAACACCACCAATTAAAAATTAGTTAAATAGGTATATTAACTTTTCACCACTTGAACGCGGCGGACGTCCTGTAAGTCGTGTAGAAATAGGGCGTTCTTACATAGTCCTCGAGTAATTTCTCTGAGAATTCTAGGCCAGTTAGCTCGAAGAATCTCTCCCAGCCGATTCTGTGAACCCATTCAGCTATTCTCTCATATTTCTCTGCATGAGTAGCCCAAGTCTCAAGAATTCTTTTAACCGTTTGTACAACTTCCGGCCATCTCGGCGGGTTGTTCGGTATCCAGGGAACTACGACCTTTGATAGCTGCGGCGGATACCTTGCATCGGATACCTTACCTGCTACAAGTATTGCAACTCCATCGTTTTCTGGATCGAACAGAGGCATTCCTGGACAGATGGTGTAACAGTTTCCACAGTACATGCACTTCTTGAGATCCACAATTACAGTCTTCCTCTTCATATCAGGCTTTATTGCTCCCGTTGGACATCCGGCAACTGTTGACGGTATTTCACAAGTCCTTCTGACAGCATCGTCATCTATCTTCGGCGGCTTTCTGTGAACACCGACCATGGATATGTCCGATGCGTGTACAGCTCCACACATGTTTCCACAGCATGCCAGTGAAATCCTGCAAAGAGCTGGCAGCTTTGGATCTGTGAAGTAGTCGTACAACTCATCCATTAATGCCTTAACTATTCCAGATGCATCTGTCGCTGGCGTGTGGCAGTGGATCCATCCCTGAGTATGCGTGACATTGGACAGGCAGTATTTAGCTAACGTTGTGTCTCTAGTTCCACCGCATGGGAATCCCAGCCTTTCTTCAACCTCTTTAATCAGTGGCTCGATCTTTTCTGGATCTGTGAGGAAGAACTCGACATTATATTTGCTAGTCCATCTCAAGTAACCATCTGAATACTTATCTGCAATATCACAGATTTCTCTAACAGTGTATATGCTTAGTAATCTCGGTGTACCGAATCTGACAACATAGAGAACATCTCCTGTTTCAGACACTCTCTTGTAGACGCCAGGTCTTACCATTTCATGGTACTTCCACTTTCCATAGTTCTTCTTAATAACCGGATGCAGCATTATTTCATAATGTGGAGGTCCAAAAAGTATTTTTGGTTCTACAGTTTCCTCCCATTCCTTCTCAGCTTCCTGTGCAACCACAAGAAACACCCCCCTCTACTCCTCCTCTAACAACTCATGCCAGAATATGAACGGGTTATTTCTTGGAACCCAAACCATTCTAACATCAGCTTTCTGCCCAATGACCTTGAGGAACTCCTGTATACCCTTTCTCCATATTAGCTCTGCCACTCTTTCTCTGTACTTACCTTCCTCGTCCCACCACTCCCATAGAGCTTCTGATATCTCCTTTACCTTGTCATGCAACTCCTTCTCTGGTATGAATGGAACTGCAACCCATCCGATTACTGCACCGTCAACGAATGGCGCCTTACCTCCAATTAGTATCGTTGCACCCCTCTCCTTACCTGGCTTTAGAGCCTTCGGCATTACGTTTATGCAGTGCATGCATCTTATGCACTCCCTGTTGTCTATCTCTAATCTGTTTCCATCCCACTTTACGGCCTTTGTCGGACACTTCTTTACGACGTGTTCCTCGATGTCGATTATCTTCGCATACTCCTTAACGGCATCCTGATCAATCTGTATTTCATCCTTCCACGTTCCGATTATTGCAAAGTCAGCTCTTGCCTTAGCGGCAACACAGTCGTTCGGACATCCTGAACACTTGAACTTGAACTTATATGGCCACATCGGTCTGTGTAGCTCTTCCTGATATGTTATTGTCAGATCGTGGCAGAGGGCTAGTGTGTCGTAGCATGAGAACTCACACAGGGCCGGTCCCATACATGCTGAAGGTGTTCTCAAAGCCGAACCAGATCCACCTAAGTCGAATGGTGTCTCGAGATATGCCAAGGCGTTGACAGTTGGCTGCAGATATTCGGATTTTGTTCCAAGCAGGATTATATCACCCGTAGAACCGTGGAAGTTTGTTAAACCAGATCCCCACTTCTCCCACACATCACATATTCCCCTAACAGCCTTAGTTGTATAGAACCAGCCGGCAGGCATGTTAACTCTCAATGTGTGGAAATGCCATATTTCTGGAACCTTATCTTCAAGATCACAGTATCTACCGATAACTCCTCCACCGTATCCTATAACTGATACAATACCACCATGCTTCCAATGCGTTCTCTTATCCTTATATGAAAGCTCTAGAACCTTTAGCAATCCCTTAGCAGCACCGGGTAGCTTTATCTTCTTTCCCGCTTTCATTGCCTTTTCCTGCTCAATCGCCGTTTTCTTAATCTCTTTTACAAATGAAGGCCATGGTCCTTTTTCTAATTCATCAAGTAAAGGTGTCTCAGGTAGTTCTACTTCAGTCATTTATTCACCCCCTAATAATCCGTATTCATCTTATTGCTAACCATATATAAGATTTTCGAAATTTAATTTCATAAAATTTTGTTTTTAATTTTTAAATCGTTTGAGAAAAAATTTTTAGATATATCTTAGAGCTTTTTTAAAAAAGGTGATTAAATGACTGGAAAAGTTTATATTGTTGGTGCTGGCCCAGGAAATCCAGAACTTTTAACAATTAAAGCATTAAAAGTAATTGAAAAAGCAGATGTAATACTCTATGATAGGCTCATAGGAAAAGAAATGGTAGAAATGCTGAAAAAAATGAACAAAAAGCTAATATATGTCGGAAAAGAGAACAAAGAGAGTGGGGAGGAAAGACAGAATGAGATAAACGAGTTAATGAAGAAGTTTGTTAGCATGGGAAAAATAGTAGTAAGACTGAAGGGTGGAGATCCTTTTATATACGGTAGAGGAGGTGTTGAGGCAGAGTTTCTTGCTAGGAACAAAATTCCATTTGAAATAATTCCGGGTTTAACTTCAATAAATGCAGTCCCAACGTATGCCGGAATTCCATTAACACATCCAAACATATCCTCAAGCATATTCGTAATAACCGGGAGAAACCTCGAGGATATAGGCAAATCGGCTTTAGACGGTACAATAGTTATATTAATGGGAAGAGATAAAATTAGGATGATTTGCAAAAGGCTAATAGAACTCGGAAAGGATCCAGATACACCTGTGGCTGTAATCGAAAATGGAACGTTAAAAGATCAGAGGGTATTTTTTTCAAATCTCAGAAATATAGCTGATATAGTTGAGAAGGAAGTAAGGGGGCCAGCTTTAATAGTCGTTGGAGAGGTCGTAAAAATAGGAGAAAAGATCAGCTCCAAAATCTCCTCGTCCTTATAAAATTCTTTTCCGTCTCAAGCAGTTTTCTAAAAAATTCATCATCATCCTTAAAGGGTTTCGAAAGTATTTTTGCTGCGGTATTTATTCCTATTCCGTACGTATTCATAGCATAAACTGCTTTTAAGCCGTAGCACATAACTAGATTTGCAATTCTAAACAGATCCTTTTTATCGAATTCTTCTATCCTCCTTCTAGCATTTATGCATGCTACCAATCTCGATCCGCATCTTATACACTCCAGATTTCTTATGAACTTGATCTTAGTCCTAATCTTAGATCCGCAGTTCAGGCAATACAGTATACATTCCTCCTCTTCAAGTCTTTTTTTAAACGCATCCAGAACTGTTTTATCTCTCCTTGCTATTAGATCTCTGACCTTGAACTGAAATATCCTTGAAATTGGACTTAAATCGTTGAAAACGGAAATCCTTATCTCCCCATTCCATATCCTCTCAAGGATTTCTCTCGTCAGCCTTGCATTCATGTTATCGTGAAATATCTCGTTGACGGCCTCATGATATATGGGGGTATTTTTTAGCTTTAATACAAGATTTTTAATATTAATTCTAGATAAATCTACATCTTTTCTCAAATATCCGAATCTCTTTGCTACATTTATTATTTTCCATTGAAGTAGTCTCGTATCGATTAAAGATTTTTCTGCAAGGTATTCAACAAATTCTGGTCTAATCGATCTCAATATCCTTTCTATCTCACAGGCGTTTGCGGGACATATCTTAATTCTATAGGGATCAACCTCTATTTGGGCCTTTGGCAGAAAAAGCGCTATTATCCTTCCTAACGTTTCGTTAACCTTATGTCCAAAACAGCAGTTTATTACGACCTGTCCATCGCCCTCGATCGTTATGTGATTGTCCGTCGGAACTATAAATCCCTCTTTAACCTGTTGTTCTATCTTGGAAACAACTTCTACGCAGGCATCATGATTAGTTTTAAACTCCTTCTTAATTATTTCTATGATTTCCTCCCTTTTCAGGACATTTAACATTGAGGAAATCCATTTTCTTATCCTCCCAACATCCTGTGAAACCTCAAACGGAACAGGTATTTCCTCACCAGTCCATGAGGGAATTACACCCTCCGCCTTAACCGGTTCAACCTTAACGTTTTTATCTATTCCCACAACCCTCCAAAGCTCCCCCTTTATCGTTAATACCTGTCCATCAAAGCAGGAGATAAAGCTCTCATCGAGATAACCTATTCTTTTACCGGATGTTATATCGATTACTTCCAGTTTCTTCTCATCGGGAATCATGGATATGTTGTTGTAAAAATAAACTCTAGATTTCTTCGTTGACCTTATACTGCCATCTCTTAATACTATCAATTTCTCCCTATTAAGAAATTCACATATTTCCATAAAAACTTCAAAGTCCAAATCTTCAAATGGTTTTGACCTCCTTATTATTTCATAACATCTCCTAACATCTATTTCTCCGTACTCCAATGCCATTGCGATTATCTGATTTGCCAGAACATCTAAGCAGTTTTTGTAGAGAATTGTTTCTTCAATTTCGTTCCTTTCAGCTCTCTTAACAATTGCCCATGATTCGAGAATTTCGTCAAAATTGGATGCGATTACATATCCGATAGATGTTCTGTCCAGTTTATGACCACTTCTTCCAACCCTCTGAATTAATCTTCGAACTTCTCTAGGAGAGTTGAACTGTATAACTACATCCACGTGTCCTATATCTATTCCCAATTCCATTGAAGATGTGCAGACAAGTGCCCTTATCTCCCTGTTCATGAATTTTCTCTCGCTATCTATCCTAACTTCCTTAGATAGAGAACTGTGATGGACCTCCACATCCAAGAGTTCTTTAAGTTTTAATCCCAGAGCTTCTGCCATTTGTCTAGTGTTCGTGAATACAAGGGCTGAATCATATCTGTCAATTAGCTCGGCGATGTATTTTACCTCATCCTCGACTTTTAAGACCTTGAATTCATACCTCTTGTTACCATTCCAAATGAATACATTCTTTATTTTGAAAAATTCTGCAACATCTCTTACATTTTTTATTGTTGCTGATAGACCTATCGTCTGAAAATTTGATAACTCCCTAAGCCTTTCAAGTGCAACGCAGAGCTGAGTACCTCTTTTAGATTCTGCTATTTCATGTATTTCATCTATTATTACAAATCTGACATTTTTTAAGGAATTTCTGAGGTTTTTTCCCAAAAACAACAGTTGAAATGTTTCAGGTGTGGTTATTAGAATTTGTGGTGGCTTTAACGATTGCCTTCGTCTTTCGAATTCTGAAGTGTCTCCATGCCTTACGGCAACGCTGAACCCAAGAATTTTTGCCAGTCTTTCAATTCTTTTGATTATATCCCTGTTTAAAGCTCTCAACGGTGTTATGTAAAGGAGAGTAATTCCTTCCGGCTTCATATCCAGCATTTTCTTAAAGATTGGGATCACAGCGCACTCTGTTTTACCGCTACCGGTAGGAGCTACTATCAGTATATCCAAACCCCTTTCTATCTTCGGTATAACACTCCTCTGAAGCTCATTGAGTTCCCGAATTCCTATCTCTCTCAGTGCCTGAATTAGCATGGGTAATCCCATTTGTCTAAGGTATAGGTGTTGATTACGTTTATGATATCTGTTTTTAAATTAAAACACATTTTAGAATTCATATCTGAGTAAATCAAGCGCCAGAATTCTGTTGTCCTCAAAATCTATTGAATAGTTATCCCAGAAGACGCATGTTCCCAGAACTATCAACTCTCCACCGATTCTCAACTTTATCCCCAGCACAGGTCTTCTCAATCCGGTCGGGTGACTCACTGCCTTTTCGGACGATCGAATTAAAACACCGTTTTTTGACGAGATCGACGAAGAGCAAGGCATGACAACCGTATATTCCCTGTAAATCCCCTTTGGAAATAGTACATCACCGTTGTTGTTTTCGGGATCTATAACAACATCATTATTTATCCTGATTCTTACACCTATCTTCGCGAGTACTTTATTTATTCTATCACTTACGAGATCCATGTTACCATAATAAGACGCAAATATAACCCTTTTTCCAAGCTTTATCCACCTTAGAATCTTCCTTATTTCCCAATTTCTAAAATCCTTCTCCGGATAGTTAAAAACTATTACATCATACTCATCCAGCTCACAAAACCTTTTTACTTCATATATCTCAATTCCCTCTTTTTCGGCATATCTTTTAAGTTTTGAAAAGTAGTAATAATCCTCAATTGTAAATTCACCATGGGTAGCATCCCATCCGACTACCATATTAGTTACAAATTAAATTTGAAAAATAAAATTTTCTTCCGAAATGTTTTTAAATAGTTCTTGATTAGTACTATTGAGCGCGGGTAGTCTAGCCTGGTAGGACAACGCCCTTCCGAGGCGTTAGCCCGGGTTCAAATCCCGGCCCGCGCATTTCAAGTTTTTTAGTGTTATATCGTGAAAACTTTGATATTCCTAACACACATTTAGAGCTTTAAGAACTTCGAATGTTTTGCCAATTTCTATCTTGGTGAGCTACTCCGCACTGAAGTGCGGAGCTTCTCCCGTTTCATCCGCCTTTACAGCAGACGACTTCATACGGGAGTTCAGGACTGACTCACGACAGCCCCATCCCGCTCCTCTCGTTAAGGAGCGGGCTAGATTAATTGCAGAGTTTAAATCACGATTATATACCAAACCGCATTTAGGACACCTAAACTCTCTACCTTCAACTTTTAGGGCAACATGCCCAAATCTATGGCAAGTTTTAGATGAGTTCTTAGTATTAACATACGTGACGGGAATTCCTTCTAAATTAGCTTTATACTCAATATAGGTTTGAATTTTTCTGAAACTCCAAGCATGCAACCTTCTGTTTAACTTAGTAGAACCATTCATGTTTTCTCTAATATTCTTTAACTTCTCCATTACTATCACTGGTTTCGGAAACTGTCTAGCATACTCGACAACCTCTTTCGCAATTGTATGGAGTATTTGATTCACAATTCTTCCTTCTTTGCTTCCAATTCTCTTTACCAAGTCCAATCTCCTCTTCCTTTGCAAATTCCTTCGAATATGAGCATATCTTCCCCTGATGTATCTAATCTTAGCTCGCTCCAGAATTGTCCTTTTATAGGTTTTGATGGATTATGCTTTGAGATTACCACTGCAACAGCAACATTCCACTCTTAAATCCACACCGATGAAAGTTTCTGGTTCATCTATCAGTTCTACTTCTTCCTTAAGGACGAAATGAACATACCATTTTCCGTTTCGCTTTACCATTTCTACCGTGCTGAACTGCCATTTTCCTTGCAAAGCTTCCTCAATGAACTTCTGTTGTCTCTTCCCAAACCTAATTGGCAACGATATTCTTGTTCTCTTGTTTAAGCTTAGAGTTAGCCAATACGGTGTTAGAACATTGGTAGTCTTTGCGAAAGAGTAACATCTTTTGTCGAACCTGATTGAAACCCTCTTTAGCTTAGGTCTTTCCATTTTAACCTTGCCTTCTTTCTTCTTCTCACTGAAGCTTTTCAGGATTTCTACAGCTTTATCTCTTGCCGTCTGTATCAAGGCTGTGTTGAGATTAAACAGTTGTTTGGATTTTTCATAGCCATTCTTGTGCAAGTATGTCTTTGATGTTGAGTTAAAGCTTAAGAAGAACTTAACTACTTTGAAATACTCATCTAAACACTTATTCAGAGCAAAAATCTTACCCTTGTTAGCATTCCAAACTTTTCCAACTACTGTGATTTGAACTTCCTTCTCCACGGGGAACATCCCCTTGAAAATTTGGACTAATTTCTGGCATTTGAAACTACCGCCAACAGCCCCCTCCCACCACCTCCTTGCGTATCCCCGCTTTGAAAAGCGAGGTTTTGCAAGCAACAGTTTTATAAAATTTTACCCAGAAGGAAAAAACGATATATCTTTGTGTACATTTCATTAGAGAAATACTACAAAAATCTCGGAACATTCTCGTCATATGGCGGATAAATTACTCCCTTCTCCGTAATTAAAGCGGTAACGTAATCAAGAGGTGTTGCATCAAATGCCGGATTAAATACCTTAACATTCTCAGGTGCTATCAGCGTCCTCCTACATCTGATATTACAGTATATAAGCTCATCTCTGCTCCTCTCCTCAATTACAACATCATTCATTGTCCTCTCCCAGTCGAACGTTGTGAGCGGTGCGGCGACATAAAATGGGATTTTGTGCTCTTTGGCAACTATTGCAACTGTGTACGTGCCTATTTTATTGAACACTGCATCCCTCACTATTCTATCAGCACCTACTATTACTTTATCGACCATACCCCTCTGCATAACTATTCCAACCATGTTATCAGCTATCAGAGTTATATCTATTCCTTCCCGAATGAGCTCCCAGCACGTTAAACGAGAACCCTGATTTAGTGGACGAGTTTCACACGCTATGACTTTAATGGACTTACCCTGCTCAACAGCACTTCTTATAACCCCTAACGCCGTTCCGTAATCGACCGTTGCAAGCCTTCCGGTATTACAGTACGTAAGAACTGTGTCTCCATCATCAAGAAGTCTTGCACCGTTCTTACCTATCAATCTATTTCTTTCCACATCCTCCTTGGCAATCCTCTCAGCTTCTTTAAGTGCGATTTCTCTTATTTCATCGATATCATTACCGCTTAAAGCCTTATTCAGGACCCTTTTTATTCCGTAAAAAAGATTTACGGCTGTTGGTCTCGTTGAAGCTAGAAGCTCAGCTCTCTTCTTAATGTAGTCCTTCATTTCGTTTACATCCTTAAAGTCTCTTTCAAAGCATGCCAGAGCAATTCCATAACCACCACTTGCCTCCAGAGCCGGTGCACCTCTCACAGCCAATCTCTTTATGGCGTCTGCAAGTTCATCGACCGTTCTGCATGTAATTATTTTAAACTCCTCTGGCAGCAAGGTCTGATCTATCAGCTTTACAGCATTATCCTCCCAGTATATTGTTCTCATGCATCCCGATTCACACCAAAGATATAAACGTTTATTCATCTAAATGTTAAATTTAAGAATAATAAATTATATTATTCTTTTTATTTTATTATTCTTTATTTTGTAGATCTCCACGTTATTTATTTCCTTAGCAACATTGAGAATTCTGTCGTTTATTCTTTCGCACGTAATACCGAAAATTATCCTTAGATTTCTTCCCGTCAGAATTGGACTCTGAAGAATTCTATCGTATATCCTTTTTAACTTTCTCAGTTTTTTCAGCATTCTGCTCTGATCTCTTTCTATTTCTAAGATTATAACCTCTTTATCCTTAATTATGACAACATCCGGTCTGTAGCCGATCTTTGATAGCTTTGTCTGCTCGGCCTCCAAATAAAATGATCCGCTGTCCTTTAAAAGCATGTTCAAGAGTACTATCTTTGCGTTGTAATGCTCAAGACCTTCAGAGCTTTTCCTTTTAAGTTCCTGAAGTTCTCTTATCGCAATTTTTACATCTTCGATAGCCTTATCGATCGTTCTACTTTTGAATATCTTACCTACCTCTTTCAGTTCTCTCAATACGTTTCTCAATTTCCTTTCTAAGTCTTCAGAATCTCCTTGCATCTTCTCACTATCTTGTCCAACTCTATCAAAGCTTCTATGGGTGTTATGTTTACAACATCTATTTCAGATATTTGTTTCAAAAACGAGATCATCTCGTTATCCAAATCCTGCTTAAATTCGTTTAAGACTTCATATGCCCTTATTATTACCTCATCCGGAAGATTTGCAGTTTTTGCGACTTTTATTCCATAGCTTTCATGTGAAGATCCTCTTTTTATCTTTCTATCGAATTCTATCTCACCGTCTTTTTCTATTATCTTAAAATGATAGTTTTTTACACCCTCAAGTCTGTTTTCGAGCACCGATAGCTCATGATAATGTGTTGCGAACAGTGTTTTTGCATCTATATTATGGATGTACTCTATTATCGCCCATGCAAGACTTATTCCGTCCCTCGTACTTGTACTCTTCCCGACCTCGTCAAGCAGTATTAAGCTCCTTCTTGTCGCATTCTTTAATATCCTGCTTATTTCAAGCATTTCAACCATAAATGTGCTATAACCCTTTGTTATATCATCAACCGAACCTATTCTCGTAAATATCCTGTCGACGATACCTATCACGGCATAACTAGCTGGTACAAAGCTGCCTATTTGTGCAAGAATCGTTATCAACGCTACCTGTCTCAGATAAGTTGACTTTCCAGACATGTTAGGACCTGTTATTATTAGTATCTTGCTGTCCCTGTCAAGTATGACATCGTTCGGCACAAACCTCGTTGAGAGCTCGACAGTAGGATGTCTTCCATCCCTTATAACAATCGCATAGCCATCGTTTACCTTTGGTCTTACGTAATTGTAAAGTGTTGCAACCTCGGCCAGTGCTGCGAGAACATCCAGTTCCGCAATCTTGTTTGCACTACCCTTTATCCTTTCGACGTGTTTTGAAATCTCATCTCTAATTCTTTCAAATATCTCGTACTCAATCTTTTTTATCTTTTCCTCACAGGCCAGTATTTTCTCCTCCCTCTCCTCCAATTCTGGAATTGTGAACCTCTCAACGTTTGTCAGCGTTTGCTTTCTCCTATAATAGTCTGGAACGTTTTTAGCCTTCGATTTCGGTATCTCGATGTAATATCCAATAACGGTATTATAACCAACCCTTAAATTTTCTATTCCCGTTCTCCTTCTTTCTCTTTCTTCTATACTCCTAATAAACCTTTCATTTTCTTCTTTTATATCCTTTAACCTATCGAGCTCCTCATTAAATCCGTACTTTATTATGCCACCATCCTTAAGTGTTGGCGGAGGATTGTCGACTATTGCAGAATCGATTAGACTGCAAACATCTTCTAGCACATCCAATTCACTTATCAGCTCGTATAACTTTCTCGAATTAAATCTAAATCTCTTCAGATTTGCTACAGATCTGAGAGAATTTTTTAGGGCTATAAGATCTCTTGCATTTGCAGATTTAAAGTTAATCCTGCTGACAATTCTTTCTAGGTCGTAGACATCCTTAAGTATGTCCCTTATGCTGTGCCTCAAAAAGGATTTTTCTTTAAGTTCCTCGACCGCATCAAGTCTCCTTTCTATCTCATTTATATCGAGCAGAGGTCTTTGAAGCCATTTCTTCAGCAATCTACTTCCCATTGCGGTGACAGTCTTATCAAGAACTTCTATCAACGTCCCTCTTCTTGTACCGTCTATAAGGTTCCTAAATATCTCGTGATTCCTAAGAGTTGTCGAATCCAGAACCATGTAATCTCTTGTGGAGTACTTCTGAAGTCTCAGACTTATACTCTTCAGAAGTAATGCATCTTTCACATAACTAAGGACTGCTCCGCATGCCATTATCGACTGCTCATCTATTTCAAGGCTTTCAAACTGTGGAATTGACTGCTTTAATACCGATAAAGCGTTTTCAATGGAAAACTTTTCATTTTCCACTCTATGAACTATTTTAATGGACTTGTTTATCTCATCGAGAAGGACTTCATCGAATTCCTCAGGTACTATACATTCCACGGGGTTATACTTTAAAACTTCAGCGATAACGTCATCTCTACTGTTCACAACGGTTGTAAAAAATTCTCCAGTCGATATATCCAGAAAAGCCAGACCATATTTACCCTTATATTCAACTATTCCGAGAAGATAGTTGTTTTCCTTAGTCAACAACTCCTCTTCTATTAACGTGCCCGGTGTTATAACCCTTACTACCTCCCTCCTCACCAATCCCTTTGCCTTTGAAGGATCCTCTACCTGTTCGCATATCGCGACCCTATAACCCTTCTCTATCAATCTCTTTATATACGGATAGACTGCATGATGAGGAACGCCCGCCATCGGTGTCTTCTTATCCCTTGACGTAAGAACTATACCCAACTCCTTTGATGCTATCTTTGCGTCTTCATCAAAAAGTTCATAGAAGTCCCCGACCCTGAAGAACAGTAATGCATCCTTATACTTTTCCTTAATCTTGTAATACTGCTTCATCATTGGTGTTAATTTTGATTCCGTATCGCTTCCACCGTTGCACATAACTTCCATGTAGATTAGACTATGATCACAAAGTATATAAGACTTTAATGTGCAGATCCACCGATAATTGCACGACAAATACTCGCTCACAGCTACTCTTTTCTACGCCTAGCATCGATGAAAGTCAATCGGGTTAAAGGAAAGCAAGAAAATAGGATTTTTACGGAGTCGAGTAAATGTGTAAGTTAGTAAAAATTTATCTAACTTTCACATGAACATTCATACTCTGAATTTACGACGGGAGCCCGGCTTACCCCGCTTAGCGAGTTCACCGAACGCCCGTCGGGATTTCCCTTCGCTCCACCTCGCCTGGCTCATCGACTTCATCGCTAAGGCTCATCTCCGCAAGCTATAAGTAGTAAGAATTTAAAAAGCTTACTTCTACGTTTTTCTATGAACTCTGTAACGGCAAGTTGATGGCATTGTTTGACTTAAACTCAGACAGAATAAACATGGTTATCGTTGATAGAGAAGAAAGATTAGAGATATAGCTGTATAAAAATACTATTGTAACCACATCGTATCTCTTTTTGCATATTTCAGCCGCTATCCTTTTCATCTCTTTCTCATCAAGAGGTATAATTACATTCCCTTGAGAATCTATTCCCCCTCACCTCATACCTGTCCCTCCTCAAAAATATTGGCTTCGGCTTTTCGAAGAAAGGATCGTATAACTCGGGTTCGACATATTTTTAATTTAAATTAGGAACATTCAATTAAATACCCGAAAGCTCTTGAAGGGCGAGATGTGGGTTATAAGTCAGGATGTGGGGAGCCAATTCCCCTGAAAGCTCCCGAATCAGGATGTGGGAGAACTTCTTCGGGATTTAAAGTTCCTAAATGTTCCCAAAGCAGAGAACAGTCTTCTATGC